>ERZ773070.754-NODE-754-length-22198-cov-8.128302_pt1 | contig 22198 bp, 21 predicted proteins | sample MGYA00580618_ERZ773070 | MGnify/ENA primary metagenome ERZ773070 (study PRJEB29015, sample SAMEA2738023) | human oral metagenome | biome: human oral; feature: human-associated habitat; material: dental | place: China | collected 2019 ... | reverse complement strand
GGCCCTTGGGCTCACGCGGGCGCAGGTGTTCCGGTACGTCGAGGCGCCGCAGGCGCTGCGTCGGGTGCTGCCGGGGGCCATCAACCTGTTCACGCGGATGGTCAAGACCACGTCGCTGGCCGCGTTGATCAGCGTGATGGAAGTGGTGAAGGTGGGACAGCAGATCATTGAACGTTCGCAGATGATCGAGCCGAAGGTGCCGACGGCCTCGTTCTGGATCTATGGGCTGATCTTCCTGCTGTATTTCCTGGTGTGCTGGCCGCTGTCATGGTGGGCAGTGCGGCTGGAACGACGCTGGGCGGCATGACAGGGCAAGGACGGACGCAACGCACCGGACGCCGCGGGCTGGCCGCATGGTCGGTGCATGGCACGCAAGGTCAGGGCTCGGAGAACGTGAGGCAATGGGCGCAGGAACGGGACGGGAGAACGTGAAGGATGAGGCACGAGGAAGAAACGCATCGCGCCACGCCGGGCAATGAATCCGCGGGCAATGAATCCGGTGAGGCACTGCTGACGCTGCATGGCGTGCACAAGCGCTATGGCGAGGTCGTGGCGCTGCATGGCATCGATCTGACGCTGCACCGGGGCGAAGTGGTAGTGATCCTGGGGCCGTCGGGCTGCGGCAAGAGCACGCTGCTGCGGACCATCAACGGCCTGGAACCGATCCAGGGCGGCGAGATCAGCATGGCGGGTGTGGGCGTCTTCGGGCGCGACGTGTCGTGGGACCAGGTGCGCCAGAAGGTGGGCATGGTGTTCCAGAGCTATGAACTCTTTGCCCACATGAACGTCATCGACAACATTCTGCTGGGGCCGCTGAAGGTGCAGAAGCGTGACCGTGCCGAGGCCGAGGCCGAAGCGGACCGGCTGCTGGAGCGGGTGGGGCTGCTGGCGCGCAAGCAGGCCTGGCCGCGCGAACTGTCAGGCGGTCAGAAGCAGCGCATTGCCATCGTGCGGGCACTGTGCATGAATCCGGAAGTGATCCTGCTGGACGAGATCACGGCGGCGCTGGATCCGGAAATGGTGCGCGAGGTGCTGGACGTGGTGCTGGAGCTGGCGCGCGAGGGCATGAGCATGATCATCGTCACCCACGAGATGGGCTTTGCCGAGAAGGTGGCGGACCGGATCGTGTTCATGGACCAGGGACGGATCATCGAGGAAGGAGCACCCGCCGCATTCTTTGCCCGGCCGCAGACCGAACGGGCCCGGGTGTTCCTGAACGGGCTGGACTATTGAAGAAAAGGCCGACGCCGAAGGCGGATGGGTGACGGCGTTTGGCGTGTGGCGATCTGACGTTCGACACTGTGGCGGTTTTCCGGCTCTGGAAGGGGCATGGACGATGGATGTTGTGGGGCACGGTAGCGTCGTGCCTCAAGTTTGAGAAGCAAGGGCGGTATGAACCGTGCCGCTTGTCTGAGTGGTAAGTATCCGAAACAACCTGGAAAGGAAGGACATCATGAAATTTGCATTCAAGCCGGTACTGATGGCCGCCCTGCTGGCGGCCGGTGTGGTGAGTGGCAGCCATGCGATGGCGGCAGATGACGGGCTGGCACGGATCAAGGCCAGCGACCGCATCCGCATCGGTGTGTTCGGTGACAAGCCGCCCTTTGGCTACATTGACAGCGAAGGCAAGAGTCAGGGCTTCGATGTGGAAATTGCCAAGGACTTTGCCAAGGATCTGCTGGGCAGCCCCGACAAGGTGGAATACGTGATCACCGAGGCAGCTAACCGGGTCGAGTATCTGAAATCCGGCAAGGTGGACATCATTCTGGCCAACTTCACGCAGACGAAGGAACGCGCCCGCGTGGTGGACTTCGCCGCACCCTACATGAAGGTGTCGCTGGGTGTGGTCTCTCCCGTCAAGGCGCCCATCAAGTCCGTGGATGAGCTGGAAGGCAAGACGCTGCTGGTGAACAAGGGCACCACGGCCGATGCGTATTTCAGCAAGAAGTATCCGGATATTTCGCTGCTGAAATATGACCAGAACACCGAGACCTTCGATGCACTGAAGGATGGTCGTGGTGCAGCACTGGCCCACGACAACGCCTTGCTGTGGGCCTGGGCCAAGGAAAATCCGGGCTATGAGGTCGCCATCGGCCAGCTGGGTGAGCCGGAGTTCATCGCCCCGGCGGTGAAGAAAGGTGATGACGCCCTGCGCGCCTGGATCGACCAGGAGGTGGCCAAGCTCAAGCAGGATGGTCGCCTGAAGGCCGCCTACGAAAAGACCCTGCGCCCGGTCTACGGCGACAAGGTCCCGGCCGAGCAGCTGCTGGCGGAATGAGGGCTGGCTGGCACTTGGCGGCGTGCCAGGCCGCCGAGCAGGCACTGCTTGATCAGCGCCTGCTCATGGTGTCTGGCCGCCAGTATCAGGCCATCCTGGACATGCTGGACCGTCCGGAACAGGACAACCCGGGGTTGGCCGACCTGTTTTCCCGGCCGCTGGTCTGGGACGCTCAATGAAGCGGTTGGCGCTACAGCCGTTGGCGGCCCTTCATCAGGTGTAGAACCGCGATTAAGGCCGGTGGGCGCTGTTGGATTGATATCGATGTTCGGTGCAGACGCCAGGCAAATCCTGAGTCGGCAGACAAGCCCTTGAACCCTCAGGGCTGAGGATCAGCCGGCGGCGTGAGGCTGGCACGGATGGCCGCCAATCCGGCCATCGCAAAGCGATGCAGGTGGTCGACCAGCACCTCGGGCTGCATGTGTCGCAGCTCATGCAGCGGTCCCGGCAGCTCTCGCCGGGCGATCAGCATCATGATGCAGGGGGCGCCGACGCTGAACATGCAGCGTGTGACCACCGGGTCGTCGGCGTCGATACCGATGATCTCGGCCACCAGCTGGCGCACCAGCGACAGCTTGGGGGCGCTCTCGGTCTGGAACAGCACCTGCAGGTGCGAGGAAGGGGCCATCACTTCGGCGGCCAGCAGGCCCAGGTGCCAGTTGGTCTGTGCGCTGGTGGCCTGGCTGACCAGCTGGGTCATCAGGATGCGAAGCCTTTCGGACGCCGGCAGCGGTGCATGCACGAGCTGGCTGAGTGCGTCGACGGTGAAGAGCCGCCGGTGGGCCTCGATCAGTGTGGCCTGGTAGAGGCCGCTGCGGCTGCCAAAGTGATAGTTGATGGAGGCCAGGTCCACACCGGCGTGGGCCGCCACTGCCTTGCTGGTGGTCTCGGCAAAGCCCTGGCTGCCGAACAGCTCGCCAGCGGCCTGCAGGATGCGGGCACGGGTGGCTTCGCCGTCGGTACGGGAGGCGCGGGCACTGGCGGTGTTGGGGATCATGGGCGCATTGTTCCTGATTTGCGGCGCTCTGGCCATCCTGTGCCATCCCGAGTGCGCCAGACCGCAGAGGCGGAACCCCTCGATGGCATGGACTGCATCCACTTGATGTCTCCATAGGGTCAATTTCAATTCAATTTAATTTTAAGATAAGATGGGTTCCACGAGATGGCCTACTGTCCGTCCGGGGATGCGCTCATGAAGAAACCCATCGTGATGATCGTGCTGCTGACTGCCGTGGCGGTGGCGTGCTGGTACGGCTGGCAGCACTGGCGTCCGCACGGGCAGGACGCTGGCGTTTTCTACGGCAACATCGACGTGCGGCAGGTGTCGCTGGCCTTCGAGGGCAGCGGACGTGTGGCGCAGGTGGACGCGGAGGAAGGCGACCGGGTTCAGCCGGGCCAAGTGCTGGCGATACTGGATACGCGCACGCTGGCGCTGCAGGCGGATCAGGCGGCGGCCCAGCTGCGGGCGCAGGAAGAGAACCTGCGGCGGCTGAAGAACGGTGCACGGCCGGCCGAGATCGCCCAGGCGTTCGTCGACGGCGTGCGCCACTGGTTCTCGGCGGATCTGCGGCGAGTCGGCGCCGACGAGGCCCAGGACGTGCTGGACACGTGGGTCGATCAGAACACGGCGGGCCTCATCAAGTCCTCGGCGCTGCAGGCCGACCAGATCGAGCTGGCGATGCAGAACGTCGTGCTCTTCGCCGCGCAGTGGGAGAAGCTCTTCGACGAGGACGCCACCGCCGAGGCGGACTTCACCCGCGCGGACGGGAAGGTCGTCCGCGTTCAGACGATGCGCCAGACCAGCGCGATGGTCTGCACGGAGGGGTCCACGGGCGCCGTGACCTGGAAGGTCCTGCGCGTGCCCTACTCCGAGGACTTCGCCCTGGACATCGTGCTGCCGCAGCAGGGGACCCTGCCGGAGGCCCTGCCCGCCGGCACGTGGGCCGCGGCCAGCACCCTGCTCGACGAGGCGCAGGACGAGGGGATCCTCCCCGAGGTGAATCTGACGCTGCCGCGCATCGACCTGTCGACCCCGGCGGGCGGCGTCGACATCCTGCCGGTCCTGGACTCCCTGGGCGTCGACATCCGCCCGATGGGACGCATCAACCCGGAATTCGAAACGACCGTCTACCGCCAGCAGGTCCGACTCATTGTGCGCGAGGACGGCACCGTGGCCGCCGCCGTCTCCGAGCACGGTGGAATGGCCACCGCCCCGAACCCGGGCCCCACCACGGACTTCCACGTCGACCACCCCTACGTCCTGCGGCTGCGGGACCTGTCCACCGGTCTCGCCCTGTTCGAGGCGGTCATCAACGACCCGTCCTGACGGTGCCGGGTACGACGGCCGATAAACCTTTTGAACGGCCGGGCGCCGTCGGGGGCGCCGCCGACCGGGGTGCCACCCGGGCCGCGTCCGCGACTCCCCCGAGGCGGAAAGGCGCACAAGGCCCAGAGCGACGGACGCCGGAACCCCTCCAGCCGCGGCCAGAGGGCCCAGGGCCATTCCGGCGGGAATGGGCTCACAGGACGGCGGACATGAGCCGGAAGACATTGTCGATGTAGCGCCGCCACCAGGGCTCCTTCGCCCACTCCTCGGCGGTCAGCTCGCTGGACACCGAGCGGTAGAACGCGTCGTTGTCGCGCAGCAGGTCGTCCAGGTCCCCGCCGAAGGCCAGCAGCATCACCTCGTAGTTGAGCGCGAAGGACCGGAAGTCCATGTTCGACGAGCCGATGACGGCCACCTCGTCGTCGACCGTCATGTACTTGGCGTGCAGGACGGTGGGCGCCGGGTACCGGTAGATCCTCACGCCCGCGGTGAGCAGCGCCGAGTAGTAGGAGCGCTGGGCGTGATTGACGATGAGGTGATCGGACTCCAGCCCCACGAAGAGCTCCACCTCCACACCCCGGTAGGCCGCCGTCGTCATGGCCGACAGCAGCGCCTCGTCGGGGATGAAGTAGGGGCTGGTGATCGAGATCCGCCTGGTCGCGTTCTGAATGAGGGACAGGAACATCCGCAGATTCGGCTCGGTGGGGTAGCCCGGGCCGGAGGGCACCAGCTGCATGGCGTTGACGACGGCGCCCGGCCGCCCCGGACGCGGTGCGCTGTGTCCGACGACGGCGCCCGACTCCGGGACGAACCGTCCGGCGCCGGCGTCAGCGCCGGCGACCGCGGCGGCGGCATCGGTAACGACCGCGGCGGCATCCGCGCGGGGGTCGAGGACGTCGAGGCGCTCGTCGGCCTCGAAGTACCAGTCCATGGCGAAGACGGCTTCGGCCTCCAGCACGATCGCCCCGGTCACCTCCACGCTCAGGTCCTGCCAGACCCGGCCCGCCCTGACATTGGAGCGCAGCCTGTAGGAGGGGTCGATGATGTTGTGCGAGCCGATGAAGGCGCGCCGGCCGTCGACGATGAGGATCTTGCGGTGGTTGCGCAGGTCGGGCCGGCGGAAGCGCCGCCTGAGGGGCAGCAGGGGCATCATGAGCCGCCACTGGATGCCGGCCTCGCTGAACCGCCTGCCCAGACGGCGCCAGCCGGGGTACTTGCGCGAGCCGAGGTGGTCCACGAGCAGGCGCACCGTCACCCCCCGGGCGGCGGCCCGCTCCAGGGCCGAGTAGAAGACGTCGGTGACCTCGTCCCAGCTCTGGATGTAGAACTCGACGTGGACGTGGTGCTCGGCGGCGTCGATGACCCTCGCCATGGCCGCGTAGGTGGCGGCCGAGTCGCCGTGAAGGGCGACCACCTCGCCGGTGACGCAGGGGAGCCCGGTGAGCCGGCGGTTCATCCGCAGCACCGAGTCCAGGTGCTCCGAGGGGCGGGCGCCGGCGGGCACGGTCGGCAGGCTCTGCGTCATCCTCAGCGCGGCCTCGGTGGCGATCACCTGCTGCTGGAGGCGCCGCCCGTGCACCCAGGGGCTGCCGAGGAAGAAGTAGAGGGGGAAGCCCACGACGGGCAGCAGGAAGATGAGCAGCAGCCAGGCGGTCGACGACGAGGGGCGCCGATTCTCCGGGACGGTCCCGAGTGCGGCGATCTTAATGGTGTACTCGACCACGACCCACGAGGTCGCCAGAACCGGCTCCCATTTCATGTCGGCATAATGCCACGGTCGGCTCGGCGCCCCGTGGAGGGCCCGCCCGTCCCTCCGCGGGACCGGTCGGAGCGGCCCGGCCCCGACACGCCGCCTGAAGCCCCGCGTTCACGACGATAATCCCCGATAACCCGATAGCCCTCATCGCCCCGGGCAGAGCGAAGGCCCGCCCCGGAATGGATCGGCCGGGTCGGGCCCTTCGCGTCGAGGTCGCTCACCGGTTCCCATGCGGGAGCAGGTCCTCCTTCGCCGGGCGTCCGACCCGAATTCCCTTGCCTTACGGGCCTGGACTCGACTCCGGCCCCTCATCGGCGCTCCCCAGCACCTCGTGGCCCTCACCGTCCGGCGGCGGCATCATCATGATCGAGCCTCCTGAGAGGTCACCACCCGCGCGCCTGGGAGAGTACTGAGAACCCGGGCGCCCCGCGGCCCGGCGACATGGTGAGGGTGCGCGTGACGCACGGAGCCCCGCACAATCTCATCGCCGATTCGGCCCTGTGCGGCGGGGCGCTGGGAGGACGGGAGCGGGCCGTCAACGACGCGCTGAGCGCCGGGGATCGGGCCTGGTACGACGACGGGCCGGCGCTGTTCGAGGTGCGTCGCACCCGCGCCGGGGATGCATGGCAGCGGCGCCGGGCCGAAGCCTGCGCGTCGCCCGAGCCCGACTCGGCGCCCGTGAGCCTGGGCATACCGCACGTGCGCGCGGGTGCAGGTGATATGGGCGGGCGCACGGCGCTCGGCCAGCCGCGCACTCTGTGACGGATCTTCTCTCGCCGCCTGTCGGAGCCGACCCGTCCGGTTCGCCGTGCGGGGCCGAGTATGCGGACCGCGTTGGGCCCGGATGGCCGCCTCGTGCGAGTGCCCGGTCCACGGCGTCCGCGATCTCGGTGCCGCGAGCCCCGAGGCGCGGACCGGCGAGACCGCGTCCTGCGCCATCTGCGCGAGCAGATCCGTGCGCTCGGCCTCGTCCTCACTCGCCCATGACCAGACCCGACCGCCAAAGGCCCGCGACGCCGCGCTCGGTCAACCGCACCGCCCTGCTCCCCGAACGGGTCTCGACCCACCCCAGGTCCATGAGCGAATGGCACACGGCGGTCCCGAGAGGACCACCGAGGTGGAAGCGGCGCTCAGTCGAATCCAGACAGGATGTCGCCGGCAGGCGCGCGGGTTCCGGGATCCCCCACTGCTGCAGGATGCGCGCACCAGTCGTGGTCGCCCTCCAGGTCCGGTCGATCATGCCTCTGCTCCTGAGCCCCTCGGCGAGGTCCACGCCCAGCCCGCCCGCGAGGTGCTTGTAGCAGGTCCGCCCGGCGAGGAGGTCGCGATTCGTCGTCCACGCGCGCGCACTCGGCGGGGTGGGGAAGGTGCGCTCGTCGAGCGCCGCCAACCGCTCGAGCAGGCCGGCCACCTCCTCGCCCGCGAGCATAACGTAGCGGTGCCGCCCCTGGCGGATCTCGCTGGCCAGCCCGCGGGCGACGAGCACGCTGACGTGCTCGCTGGCCGTCGACCGGGCGACGCCCGCGTAGCGTCCCAACTCGCCCGGCGTCCATGCACGCCCGTCCATGAGGGCCGCGCACATGGCGGCGCGCGTGGGGTCGGCCATCGCCGCGGCCGCACGGGAGACGTCGGGCAGGGCCTCGGGAAGCACGCGCTGATTCATGCCCCCAGTGTGCTCGCCCGACTGTTCGATGCCGACCGAACACCCGCCGCGTGAGGCTGAACCCGCCATCGGCGCGCGAGTTCGAGACCGCGGGCCGTCGCCACTCACACCGAAACGAGGCCCTCATGCCAGTGCTCCACCGGCGGACCGCTCTCATCGCGGCCCTGCTCGGCTTCTTCATCGTCATGCTCGACACCACTATCGTCAACGTCGCCTTGCCCTCCATGGGGGCGGACCTGGGTGCCGGCGTCGCCTCGCTCCAATGGGTCGTCGACGCCTACGCCCTCGTCCTGGCGGCCTTCCAGCTCGGCGCGGGCTCCGTCTGCGATCGTCTGGGTGCCAGGACGGTCTATCTCACCGGTCTCGCGGTCTTCGGCGCTCTGTCCGCTATCTGCGCCCTGTCCCCGAACTCCACCGCTCTCATTGTCGCCAGAGCGGCGCAGGGTCTCGGCGCCGCGGCCGTCATTCCGGGCTCATTGGCCCTGCTGTCGGAGCTCTTCGACGACGATGCGGACCGTGCCCGGGCGATCGGCCTATGGGGAGGAGCGGGCGGTATCGCCTCGGCTGTTGGACCGGTCGCCGGGGGCGGCCTCGTCTCTCTCATCGGGTGGCGAATCGTCTTCTGGGTCAACGTGCCCGTCATCGCCCTGGCTGTCCGGCTCACCACGACCGCGGTGCCGGCGGGGCGCTCGGGTGCGCGATTGCGCGGTGCCGATGTCCCCGGTCAGATCCTGTCCGCAGCGGCTCTGGGATGCCTGACCTGCGGCATCATCGCATGGGGGGAGCACGGGCCCTCCCCGCTGGCAGTCGTAGTTCTCGTGGCTGGCTGCGCCGCCGGGGCGGTGCTCGTCGCGGTCGAGCACCGCAGGCGCGAGCCGATGCTTCCCCCAGGACTCTTCGCCTCGGCCGGGTTCTGCGTTCCCGCTTTCGTGGGCCTGTGCCTCAACGTGAGTTTCTTCGGCCAGCTCTTCGCCCTGTCGCTGTTCTTCCAGCGGTACCTGGGCTACAGCCCCTGGGCAGCGGGCCTGGCCCTGACCCCGCAGGCGTGCAGCGCGATCGTCGCCGCTCCGCTGGGCGGGCGCGCCGCAGCACGGCTCGGACCCCTGCCCACGATGCTAGCGGGACTGCTCGTGGGCGCCGCGGGGTTCGCCGGCCTCACTCTGGTCGGAGCGGGGACGCCGTTCGTGCTGATCGGTCTGACCAGCTTCGCCGGCGGGTTCGGGATGGCCCTGGCCATGCCTGCGGCGACCTCGGCCGCCGTGGCCTCGGCCCCCGGGACATACCGGGGCCTGGCCGGGGGCGTCGTCAACGCCGCCCGCCAGGTCGGCAGCGTCGTTGGTGTTGCGGCGCTCGGCGCGATGGTGGCCGGGAGGATGTTCCCGCACGGATTCCTGCCGGGCTTCCGGGCCGCGACGGGCGCCGCCGCGGCCGTCTTCCTTCTGGCCGCGCTCGTCGTGGTCGTTGTCCGGCCGGGCCGGTTGCGTCGGATGCAATCGGCTCGTCAGTGAGGGAAGACACAATGAATGTGTACCTTGAAGTAGGTACACTGAGTGCCGCCGGGTAGACTCGGCGTATGAGTTCCAAGGAAAGATTGGTGGAGGCGATGGGCGAGCTGATGTGGAAGCACGGCTACAGCACCACCAGTCCGCGGGAGGTCCGCGAGCTGTCGGGCGTCGGGCAGGGGAGCATGTACCACTACTTCCCGACCAAGCGCGACTTGGGTCTTGCGGCCCTGCGCCATAACTGTCAGAAGCAGTCCGAGGTCTCCGACGCCGCGCTCGAGAGCTCCGACGATCCTCTGGAGGCGCTCACCGCTTACATCAGTCTGCCCCGCCAGGCCCTCAGGGGTTGCAGGGTGGGGCGGATGGCTCAGGACAGGGCCGTCATGGCCGACGACGAGCTCCGTGCCGTCGTCGCTCAGGCCTTCGACCGGCTGCACGAGAAGCTGGTCGTCGTCATCGGAGCGGCGATCACTGCGGGCGAGCTGCCGAGCGGTCTCGACCCCGAGCGCCTGGCCTACATGCTCGTCGCCGTCCTCCAGGGAGGGTACGTCCTGTCCATCGCCCGGCAGGATCCGACTCCCTACCAGGCCGCCGCCCAGGGGGCCCTCGAGCTGCTCGGCGCTGCCGGGGGGAGTGCGCCGACCGCGGCTCTCTCGGATCCCTCACCGGCTCCTGTGCTCGCCAGGGTCGGCCGTACCGCACCGCAAGGAGAGAAATCATGACTATTCGCATCGGTATCAACGGCTTCGGCCGCATCGGACGCACCTACCTGCGCGCCGCCCTGGCCACCGGCGCGGACGTCGAGGTCGTCGCCGTCAACGACCTCACCGATGCCGCGACCCTCGCCACCCTTCTGGAGTGGGACTCGATCAGCGGTCACCTCGACGGCGTCGCCGTTCAGGACGATGGTCTGCGGGTCTCGGATCGGACCATCAAGGTCTTCTCCGAATCGGACCCGGCCCGGATCCCCTGGGGCGAGGTCGGGGCCGATGTCGTGATCGAGTCGACCGGCTTCTTCACCACTCGGGACAAGGCCGCCCTGCACCTGAAGGGCGGAGCGAGGAAGGTCGTCGTCTCCGCGCCCGCGAAGGGGGACGTGCCCACCTTCGTCCTGGGCGTGAACGACGACCGTCTGGACGTGGACGACGCCGACGTGTTCTCCAATGGCTCGTGCACGACGAACTCGCTGGCACCACTGGCCAAGGTCCTCAACGACGCCGTCGGGATCGAGACCGGCTTGATGACCACGGTCCACGCCTACACCGGTGACCAGCGCATCCAGGACGCGCCCCACCGGGACATGCGCCGGGCGCGAGCCGCCGCCGAGTCGATCGTCCCGACTTCCTCCGGGGCCGCCCGGGCCATCGGCCTGGTCATCCCCGAGCTCGACGGCCGTCTGACCGGTGCGGCGCTGCGGGTGCCGATCCCGGTCGGATCACTCACCGAGCTCACAGCGGTCACCACTCGCCGGACGACGGCGGAGGAGGTCGATACCGCCTTCCGCGAGGCCGCCTCCAGCGGCCCGCTGGCCGGCTACCTGCAGTACTCCGAGGCGCCGATCGTCTCGCGCGACATCGTCGGCAACCCGCACTCCTCGATCTTCGATGCCCCCATCACCCAGGTCATGGGAGCCCAGGTCAAGGTCTTCGGCTGGTACGACAACGAATGGGGCTTCTCCAACCGTCTGGTCGAGTTCTCCCAGAAGATCGGTGAGCGCCTCTGAGCCCTCGGGCGCGTCCTCCGGCACCGGCTCCGCAATCCGGGTCGGTGCCGGACGACAGCCCGGTGGCGCTCCAGTCAGGGCTGTCCGCCGCAGATGGTGAGATCACAGTCACAAAGACCAGCCACAACGCTTTCACCACGATGAACCGGGTCGCTTCGCGACGATCACCACCGTGGAACGGATCGTAGGAGGCTGAGCCCGTGGCCCCGAACCGTCGTGTCCTCATCGTCCTGCCCGAGCGCGTACACCTCATGGACGTCGTCGGCCCCGCCCAGGTCTTCACCAGCGCGGCCGAGGCTGGGGCTGGCTACGCGCTCTCCTACGTCGCCGAGCGTTCCGGCACCGAAACTCACCAGGGGCTGGGGCTGACAGCCCCGACCAGTTGGCCGGCACTCGGGGAGGGAGACCTCGTCATCGTCCCCGGGTGGAGGGCCCAGGCCGGGGGGCGGTTCTCGACGTCCTGTCGTCCGGTGTGCTCGACCGGCTTTGTCGGCATTGGGAACGCGGCGGTCATCTCGCCTCCGTGTGCGCCGAGCCTTCGCGCTCGCCGAGGCCGGCCTCCTGGAGGGGCGCACGGCCACTACCCGTCACGACCTGACCGAGGTGTTGGCGCGGGGTGTCGCGGTATCCGTGTGCCCGGGGACGTCCTGTTCACCTGCGAGGAGCGGGGGCACACGTCCGCCGGTATCGCCAGCGGCACGGACCTGGCGCTCCATATCGTCATATCGTCGCTCATGACTATGGGCCGGCACTGGCAGCCGGAGTGGCCCGCCGCCTCGTCGTGCCCGTCTCAAGGCCCGGGTCGGCCTCGCAGCGGTCGGTCGTGCTCGCCCACCGCAGCCACATGGATGAACTCGTCCACTGCGCTCAGGACATTCTCGACGACCCCGACCGGCTGCCCTGGACATTGGATGCGCTCGCTCGCGACCTCGGGGCGAGCAGAAGAACCCTGCCCCGGCGCTTCGCCGCGGCGACGGGACTGAGCCCTCAGGCCTACGCCCGAGCCGTACGCCGGGAACGAGCCGAACGACTCCACTCCCAGGAGGCTTCCTGGGAGGAGGCCGCCCGGGCCGTCGGCTACGCCGACGCCAGATCCCCGCGCGCTCGTCGGGTCCCGTCCGCCTCGTCCGTTTGATCGGTTCGGGCGGTGAAGATCTCGCCGGGGATGTCCGCGAAGCCCCGCGAGAGCGCGACGGAGCCGTCGGTGCTCATAAGGACGAAGTCGTAGCGGAAACCCGCCCGGGCCAGCTCCTGCGGAGAAGTGAGGAACAGGGCGGTAGCCAGAGCGTCGGCCTCGGCGCAGGTCGCGGCCATGGCCCAGGAGGCGAGTGCGCCGCGGACCGGCAGGCCGCTCCGGGCGTCCAGAAGGTGGTGCAGTCCATCACCCCAGGATCGGCGGTTGATGGCGGAGGCGCACACCGCCGCGTCGGCGAGGGAAACCACCCCGATCACCCGGCCCGTCCGGCGCGGGTCCTCCAGACCGATGCGCACCGGCTCGGGGGAGGAGACCCGCAGGTCGCCCGAACCGTCGATGACGAAGGCGCCGACGTCGGCGGCGCGCAGCTCGTGGAAGAGAATATCGACGAGGAAGCCCTTGCCGACCGCGCCGACGTCGATCAGGGTTGGTCGGGCCAGGTGCAGGCGGTCGCCGTCGTGGCGGGCGTCCCGCGCCCAGGTGGCGCGTCCATGAGCCGCGCCCAGGCGGGAGGCGGCGCCGCGGCGGACGGTGAAGGAGTAATCGGGGTCGTAGCCGAGCTCGATCAGGTCGGCGCCCACCAGCGGGTCGACCCGGCCCCCCGTGGCGCGGTGGACCCGGTCGTACAGGTCGAGCAGCACGGCGGAGCCGGGTGGGAGATCGAGTGTCAGAGCTCCGGCGCCCAGGCGTCCATCGGCGGCCCGGCGGATCAGGGAATCAGGGCGGAACCGGGACCACACATCCTCGAAGTCGGCCACGAGCGCGGTCAGGTGAGTGCGCAGAGCACTCGACAGCGGGGACGCGGTGAGGAGCTGCCACCGCGTCCCGGTCGCTCTAAAGCACCACCGCTGGCTCAGCGGGCCGGGGTCGTGACCGGGATACGGCTCGGGCGGGGCCGCGCTCGCAGGTGGACATGACACGACGTGCGTCTCCTGACGGTGATGATTTGTCTTCGGCTACCAGGGAAGCCTAATCTCATACTGTTATATCGGCGTCATCAATTGAGGCTCCCGGTACCCGTCAGTGTCGCGTGAAAGACCGCATCGATGTCCTACATCCCCTCCGCCCTCCCCCCGGCCTCGAACGAACACGTGCGCCGCCGTGGGGCACCGTTCGTCCTGGCCGCGGTGTTCCTGGTCACGCTCGCTTCACTGACGCTGGTTCACTCCGGCGGCGCACGTGCCGAGGAGTCGGGATCGGCCACTGCGAGTGCCGACTCCTCCCAGGCGGGCACCGCCACCGACTACGACACCTGGAGCGCCGTCGCCGTCGCTGTGTCGGCCGACCTCGACGGGGCGCTGGAGCAGTACCGGTCGGGCAACACCGCCGGCGCCGCCGCCACCTTCCAGAAGGCCTACTCGACCGATTACGTGGCCTCGAACCTGGGGCGCGTCGTTCAGGACAACCTCGGTCAGGACACGTCAACCTCGCAGCAGCGGTCCTTCGCGGATTTGCGCACCCGGGCCTACAAGGTCGGCGACGACGCGCTCGCCGCCGACGCCGCCTCTCTGAAGTCCTCCGTGGCCGACTCCGCCGCCAGCTTCGATGCCACGAGCTCCCTGGCTTCACCGCGGGACTACGCGGCAGCCCAGGCGGACGCCGTCGCCACTCAGCGCGCTGAGATCCAGGCCAACAGTCAGGAGGTCAACGAGGGGCGCCAGGGCCGCACCTGGACCGAGGTCGCCGACGAGATGACGCCGCTGATCGACCAGGGCGTCGACAAGGCCGGCAACGGCGACGGCCAGGGCGGCGCGGAACTGGTCAACAAGGCCTACTACGGGTACTACGAGAAGCTCGGCTTCGAGAAGACCGTCATGTCGGCGATCTCCGGCGATCGCGTCTCCCAGGTGGAGAATCAGTTCAAGGTCGTCCGCCAGGCCATGCTCGAGGGAGCGGACTCCTCCACGGTGACCTCTAACGCCCAGCAGCTCAAGGACATGCTGACCCAGGACGCGGCCACTCTCGACAGCGGCGCCGCGGCGGGCGTCAACCCGGTCAAGGCCTTCTTCACCGGCTCCTTCGGTCAGGCGTTCATCATCCTGCTGCGCGAGGGACTCGAGGCGATCCTCGTCGTGGCCGCCGTCATCGCCTACCTGGTCAGAGCGGGCATGAAGGATCGCGTCAAGTTCATCTACGCGGGCATTCTCCTGGGACTGATCGGATCGGGCGTCGTCGCCGTCCTCTTCGCCCTCCTGTACAACTCCGCCGATGCCCACCAGGAGGTCCTCGAGGGCGTCGTCGCGCTCATCGCCATGGCGATGCTGCTGTTCACGAGCAACTGGATGCTCTCCAAGTCCTCCGTCTCCTCCTGGAACGCCTACATCAAGGACAGGACCGAGGCCTCGATCTCCTCCGGCGGCTTCTGGGCGCTGGCCTCCCTGTCCTTCCTCGCGGTCTTCCGCGAAGGAGCCGAGACGGTCATGTTCTACGAGGCCCTGTTCACCATGGATCCCTCCGGGTCCGCCAGCATCTGGCAGGGTTTCGCCGCCGGTGCGGTCTGCCTGGTCGTGATCTTCCTGATCATCCGCTTCACCAGCGTGAAGATCCCGCTGCGTCCCTTCTTCGCGATCACCAGCTTCATCATGGCGGTTCTCGTCATCATCTTCGCCGGCGGCGGTGTTCACGCCCTCGTCGAGGGTGACGTTGTGCCCGCCTCCTACCTGCCCGGCTGGCCCACCTACGACTACCTCGGCCTTTACCCCTACAAGCAGACTCTCGTGGCCCAGGCGGTCATGGCGGCCGTCGTCGTCGTCCTGTTCGTCGTCTCCACGGTGCGTCGGCGCCGTGAGGAGCGGGTTGAGGCGGTCGAGGCGGCGGCCGCGGAGGACACCGGCCCGGCCGCATCGACCGGCTCGGCGGACGGGGCGGGCGAGCCGGCCCCCTCCGCTTGCGCCGATGAGGAGGATCCGGTCGGTCATGACCCGGTTCGCCGAGATTCCGGTGATGCTCCCGCGCCGACCGGGGGCGGCGCCGGCCCGGAAGTCGAGGAGAGCTGAGCGTCCTGCCCCTCCCACCCCACGACTCCCAGAACTTCCCGGCCCGCTCCCAGGGGCCCGCCGGGAGACCGACGCCCGCCGCCCGGCGGCGCGTCCCCAACGCAAGCAAGGAAACCTCATGCGTACCAATCCCAAGCTCATCAGCGCCATTGGCGCGCTCGTCCTCGCCGGAAGCCTCGGCCTGACCGCCTGCGGCGGCTCCAACAGCACCTCCACCGCCGCATCCGGTGACTCCGCCTCCCAGGGTGCGCAGGAGGGGCAGGACTCCGGCGCCGGCTTTGAGGAGTACCCCGTCGGAGACGAGGGCGACAAGCAGATCGAGGACCAGGTCAACATCTCCGTCGTCTACTTCCAGCCCGTCGACATGAAGCCCTCCGGCATGGCGCTGAGCGCCTCTGAGGCGAACTTCCACCTGGAGGCGGATGCCTCCGGTCTGGAGGGCAACACGCTCGGCTACGGCGTCGGCGACTTCGTCCCCGGCCTGACCATCGACTACGAGATCACCGACAAGACGAGTGGCGCGGTCGCCAATAACGGGCAGGCCAAGGGTACTTTCATGCAGATGAACGCCTCCGACGGTCCGCATTACGGAGCCAACATCGCCCTGCCCGACGCGGGCCAGTACGTCCTGACCCTGACGGTGCACAGTCCGGCGGAGAACGGCTGGGTTCTGCATTCCGATCCCGAGACCGGGGTCAAGGGCGACTTCTGGACCGAGCCGGCCAAGCTCTCCTGGGACTGGGACTACACACCGCACGAGTGGTGAGTCCCCCCGCCCGGGGCCGGGACCACGGGCGCGCCGGGGAACGGTTCCCGCGGACCGTCCTCGGCAGGCCGGCGGCTCGTCCGCCGGGGCCTGCACGCACTGCCCGTCGCCGAGCACGGACGGAGCCGACCGACCACGAACGCACCGACTTGAAGGGACCGATCAGACATGCTGGCACGCTTCGTCTCCGTCGTGGGCGGGATGACACTGCCTTTCCTGCTCTACGCCGCCCTGGCCGTCGTGCTCAGCCACCCGCAGCCCGAGGGGTGGCCCCGTGCGAGCCGCTGGCGCCTGGGCACCTCCGCTCTGGGGCTGTCCGCGGGGGCGATCTTCGCAGCGCTGCGCGCCACCGCCGTCATCACCTCCCGCACCGCCGTCAACATCCCCACGCTCGAGGCCTGCACGGTCGTCGATCTCGCCCTGCTCGCCGTGCTGATCGTGCTGGTGATCCGCCCCTCCTGGGGGTGGGAGGGACGTTTCGCCCCGGTCGCCAACACGATCGCCTGTCTCACCCTCGCGCTGGCCTTCTTCGACGCCGTGCCGGAGATGATCCTCCAGCTCGCAGCCTTCATCGAACCGGGTGAGGCGACCTTCTCCTCCACGATGCTCCTGCGCGTCCTCGGCTTCCTCGGCGCCTGGGCGGCCGTGGCCGTCTTCGCCTTCCTGTACTACCGGGCCTGCCGGCGCTCGCCCGTCCGCCTGACCCGCGTCATCGTCGCCGTCTTCGCACTGCTGCTCGTGCTGGCGCACGCGACTGCGCTGGCCACCGTCCTGCACGGTGCCCGCCGCATCCACCTTCACGGGCAGGCGTTCCGCATGATGGTGTGGCTGACCAACAACGCCGAGAGCACCGTCCTGCTGCTGACCGCCGGACTCTTTCTCATTCCCATGGCCGTCGCCGTCGCCGCCACGCTGCGTCGCGTGCCCGACCAGCCCAACCCCGCTCGTCGGCGCCACGAGATCGCCGAGCGCCGGCGCTCCCGCCGCTGGGCGCTGGGAGCCGCCGCCGGTTTCGCCGCTCTCGTAGCCACCCGGACCCTCGCGGTCGCCAAGGTCAACGAGGTGCCGACGCTTTCCGACCCCGAGCACTACGACATCGAGGGCGGCAACGCCGTCATTGCCCTGGATGCCATCGCCGACGGCCACCTGCACCGCTTCGCCTACGACACCGGCGGCACGCAGGTCCGCTTCATCGCGATCCGGAAGAACGGAGGCGCCTACGGGGTGGGTCTGGACGCCTGCGAGAACTGCGGCCCCGCTGGCTACTACGAGAAGAACGGCAAGATCATATGCAAGCGCTGCGACGTCGCCATCAACTCAGCCACCATCGGGTTCAAGGGCGGGTGCAACCCGATTCCGATCGACTTCACGGTCGACGCAGGGAGCCTCCTGGTGCCCACCTCGGTCCTGGACGACTCCGCGAAGGTCTTCTCATGAACGCCTGCACGACCCGCTGCGCAGCTTGCCTCTGGAAGGAGCACTGATGTTCTTCGCCAGACTCGTCTCCCGCTCCTTCACCCGCCAGCCCCGCCGCCGCGGTCTGATCGCCCTGACGGTCGCCCTGTCCACCGCGATCTCGGTGGCGATGCTCGGCGTGGTCCTCGACGTGGGCGACAAGCTCAACGCCGAGCTGACCACCTACGGCTCTAATATCATCGTCCAGCCCAAGGCCGACGCCGTCGTCTCCGACCTGTACGACACCGGCGACGAGCCCGACCCGACCTCCTTCCTCGATGAAGGCGAGGTCGGCAATATCAAAACGATCTTCTGGGCCTACAACATCATCGACTTCGCCCCCTCGCTCACCGCCCACCTCGACGTGGCCTCGGGCTCGACCGACGGCGGCACGGTGCGCGTGGACGGGACCTGGTTCAACAAGGACCTGGCGCTGTCCACCGGCGATCACGTGACCGCCGGCGTGACGACTCTGCGCTCGTGGTGGACGCTCGAAGGCGCCTGGCCCGACGACGACGCCGACGAGGCCGTCGTGGGCCGCACGCTCGCCTCCCAGCTGGGCGTGAGCACGGGGGACACCATCACCCTGGGCGGGGCGAGCGGTACGAGAGAGCTCACCGTCACCGGCGTGTACACCTCCGGTGATGACGACGACAAGACGCTTTACGCACCCCTAGCCGACATCCAGGACCTGTCCGGCCACGCCGGGCAGATCGAGCAGATCGAGGTCAAGGCTCTGACCACTCCGGAGAACGAGCTGTCCCGCAAGGCCGCCGCCAACCCAAAGCTCCTGTCCCAGGCGGATTGGGAGACCTGGTACTGCACCGCCTACCCGTCCTCGATCGCCTACCAGATCGAGGAGGTCATCACCGGTTCGGTCGCCAAGCAGGTGCGCCAGGTCTCGGCCGTCGAAGGCAACGTGCTCGAGAAGACTCAGGCCCTCATGATTCTCATGACCGGCCTGTCCCTGGTGGCCGCCGCCCTCGCCGTCGCCTCGCTGTCCACCGCCTCCCTCGTCGAACGCACGAGCGAGTTCGCGCTCCTGAAAGCCATCGGCGCCTCCTCGGCCTCGGTCATCAGGATGATCCTGGGGGAGACCGCTGTGATCGGGGTGATCGGCCTGGCAGTCGGCGCCGCCATCGGCTCGGGCCTGGCGCAAGTGATCGGGAGGGTCGTCTTCGACTCCTCGATCACCATGCGCCCGATGGTCTTCGTTCTCGTCGCCCTGCTCATCGCCGTCGTCCTCCTGGCGGCGACCACCTCCTCCATGCGCTCCATTCTGCGCATCCAACCGGCCACGGCCCTGCATCGGAGGTGAGAGGCGTGAGTGGGACAAAGAAGAAGAACCGCGCCATGACGAACCGACGCATGTTCGTCACCATGCTCCTGGGCTCCATGTTCCGGCGTCGCAGCCGGGTCCTGGCGGCCGTTCTATCCTCCGCGGTCGGCGCGGCGACGCTGTTCTGCCTTGCCGCCGTCTGCCTGGCCGTGCCCGCCCAGATGAGCGCTCAGATGCGCCAGTTCGGCGCCAATCTCATCGTCGTCCCCGCTTCCGCCGACTCCGGGACCGCGCGGATCGACCAGGCGGGCGTCGACGCCGCCACCGAGGCGATCGCCTCGGCCACCGGCACGACGGCGAGCCAGGTGAGCACCGCTTCGTACCGCTATGAGACGGTCCGGGTCAACAAGAGCCCCTACATGGTCGCCGGCATCGACGTCGACCGGGTCAGGAGCCTCAACGGGCAGTGGGAGGTCCAGGGCGACTGGCCGGCCGCGGGTGAGGTGCTCGTCGGCCTCGACGTCGCCGACGCCGCCGGCCTGACGGTCGGCTCCGGCGTGAGCGCCGAGTACCTCTCCAGCGATAACCTGCGGCTCGCCTCCGGCGAGAGGGCCGCGGCCAGCGCGACGGCCCCCGCGACGCCGAGTGCGGCCCCCACCGGCTCCGCCGCGACGGGCGGAGTAAATGGTGCGGGCGGCTCGGCCGCCGGTCAGGTCGAGTGGCGGGTCTCCGGCATCGTCGATACCGGCGGCGATGAGGATGACATCATCTACGCCAACGAGGGGGACGTCGACGCGCTCACGGGGACGGCGGACGCCGGCTACGACGTCATCGAATACTCGGTGGACACGTCCTCCGCTCCGATGTCATCCATCGTCGACGCCGCCCAGGCCTCCTCCGACGGCATCCAGGCTGAGCCGGTCTCCAAGATCACCTCCGGCGACTCGCGCATCATCACCATGCTCGACACCCTGTTCTGGGTCGTCTCACTTATCGTCCTGGCCCTCACGCTCGTCGGAGTGTCGACCACGATGACCGTCATCGTCTCCGAGCGGCGCAACGAGATCGGTCTGCGCAAGGCCCTGGGCGCCTCCGGGCGCGCCATCAGCCTCGAGTTCTACTGCGAGGCGGCCGCACTCGGCGCCATCGGCGGTGTCACGGGCACGGCGGTCGGCTACGCCCTGGCGGTGGCCGTGTCCGTCGGCGTCTTCGAGCAGCCTCTGGGCTTCCGCTGGTGGCTGGCGGTGCTGGCCATCCTGATGACGGCCCTCGTCGCCGTCATCGCCTCGTACTCTCCGGTGCGCCGCGCCTCGCGCATCGACCCCGCGCTCGTCCTGAGGGAGGAATGACATGCTGCTCCAGCTGTCCCACGTGTACAAGATCTATGGCGAGCTCCACGCGGTGGATGACCTCAGCCTCGACGTCGAGAAGGGCGAATGGCTGGCCATCGTCGGCTCCTCAGGCTCGGGCAAGACGACGCTGATGAACATCATCGGCTGCATGGACACGCCCACCAAGGGCACCGTCACCCTTGACGGGCGCGAGCTCGGGCGCCTCAACGCGTCCCAGCTCACGGACATCCGCAAGAATGTCATCGGCCTGGTCTTCCAGCAGTTCCACCTTATCGCGCATCTGACAGCCGTCGAGAATGTCATGGTGGCGCAGTACTACCATTCGATGACGGACCAGAAGGAGGCCATGGAGGCCCTGGAGAACGTGGGTCTGGGGGACCGAGCCCACCACCTGCCTTCGCAGCTGTCCGGCGGCGAGCAGCAGCGCGTGTGCATCGCCCGCGCCCTCATCAACCATCCTGAGATCATCCTGGCCGACGAACCCACCGGGAATCTCGACGAGACCAACGAGCAACTCGTCCTCGACATCTTCCATCGCCTCCACCGGCAGGGCACGACTCTCATCGTCGTCACCCACGACGCCCACGTCGCCTCCAACGCTCAGCGCGAAATCCTCCTCAATCACGGCAGACTCGTGGGGGAGAGGACCAACGAGGCGTCCGAGTCGAGGCGCGAACGCAATATGCTCGACTTCGGCGGAGACACCTCCGCCCGGCAGGGCACCGTGACGCGGGCCGATGGTGAGCGAGAGGAGCACGAGTGAGCACGCACGAGACGGCGGGTCCGGCCGCGCGTAGAGTCGTGGCCGCGGCCGGCGCCGTCCTGGCCGCAGCAGGCCTTGTCGGCTGCGGCGGCGGGAGCACGACGCCCGGTGACGACGAGTACGCCGGCAGGGCGCAGACGGCCGACCCGCCTCAGACGACCGCATCGGGCACCGCCTCGGCGTCTCCCACCGCGGCGCCGACCCCGACCAGCGGCCCGTACGCCGACGGCAGGTACACGGCCAGCGAGTCGTACGGAGTCGTCGACGATCTCGTCGAGGAGGACTCGATCGACGTGGCGCTCACGCTGGAGTCCGGATACATCACCGCCGTCGAGGTCACCGGACACCCCTTCACCTCCAAATCCCAGGGTTACATCGACGGATTCACCCAGGAGGTCGATGGCGCTGTGGTCGGCCGCAGTGTGGAGGACGCGCACGTGACCGCGCTCGCGGGCGCCTCCAAGACCTCTGCCGCCTTCAACGCCGCTGTCGACGCCATCGCCGGGCAGGCCCGCACGGAAGGCTCGACACCCCAGGCTCCCGCCGCCGGGTGATCCAGGGTCTTCCTCAGCCCGCGTCCCTCCTCCGCTCGCGGCGAGAGTGGCCCCTACCATGGCGTCGGACTCCGCTGTCGCCGGTCGGGCCCGTTAGGCTGGCTGTATGACTCGCTCTAAGCCCATGAGCGCCGCCGACGCGCCCGCCCCTGCCGTCCCGGCGCCGGTGGATGTCGACCGCATCATGGCCTGCGTGCGTGAGTTGGGACTGCGCTTCTTCCTTGATGACGAGGGTGACATCGGCATCCCGTGGCGCTATGTCACCGTTCACACCATCTTCCAGGACACGCGGGCACTGCAGCTGCGTGGCGTGTGGCACCGCATCGCCGACACCGAGCATCTCACCGAGCTGCGTCGTCTGGTCGAGGAGTGGAATGCCACCCGCATCGGTCCCAAGGCGTACCTGACCATTGCCGACGGCGGTGTCGTCCGGCTCCACGGTGAGGTCACCTACCCTCTCGAGGCCGGCATGACCGATGCCCAGCTCGGGGATTTCGTCCTGACCGGCTGCCGCCTCATCGTGGCGCTCATGCGGGAGGCCGAGGACCTCTTCCCGGACCCGCTGCGCGGCAGGCTGGACCCATGAGCCG
>ERZ773070.752-NODE-752-length-22221-cov-11.481142_pt1 | contig 22221 bp, 16 predicted proteins | sample MGYA00580618_ERZ773070 | MGnify/ENA primary metagenome ERZ773070 (study PRJEB29015, sample SAMEA2738023) | human oral metagenome | biome: human oral; feature: human-associated habitat; material: dental | place: China | collected 2019 ... | reverse complement strand
GTTTGCCTCGATCCTCGCGACCAAGTCCGAATGGCGGGAGCAGGCGATCCAGCACCTCAATGCCTCGACGGGTAAGAAGGTGCGCCCGATACTCACGGCTCTGATGGCCGGACTGGTAGGCTCGAGAGAGCCGTCGCCCAAGAGTATCGATGCGGCTGTCCTCCTAGAACTGATCCACACCGCTACGCTTATCCATGACGATGTCATCGACGAGGCGAAGACCCGACGAGGTCAGCCGACCCTTGGGGCGATCTTCGACAATCGGGTGGCCGTGCTCATGGGTGACTTCGTCCTCTCCTCAGCGCTGATCGGCGCCATCGCTCTCGGCGACCTGAGGATCATCGGTATCGTCTCTGCCATCGGCCGAGAGCTGACCGAAGGAGAGATTCGTCAGGCAGAGTCCGCCGACCTCGTCCGCCTCGATGAGGCCAACTACTACGAGATCATCTATCAGAAGACCGCCGTCCTCTTCCGCTCCTGCGCTGAGGTGGCTGCCATCACCATGGAGGCTACTCCCGAAGCCCTAGAGCAGGCCATCCAGATAGGTACTGCGCTCGGGATGGCCTTCCAGATACGAGATGATATCTTCGACTACTACCGCTCCGATGTCGGCAAGCCCACGGGCAACGATCTCCGAGAGGGTAAGGTCACGCTTCCCCTCCTACACGTCCTCCTCGAGCTACAGGCAGAGGGGAAGGCCGAGCCTTACCTCCAGCTCCTGGAAGACAAACCCATCACCGACGAAGCCGCGGAGCGCCTCACCGCTCTGGCCTTCGAAGCCGGTGGTATCGACTACGCTTGGCAGAAGCTCTACAGCTATATCGAGGAGGCGAAGACGCTCCTTCGCTCCTTCGAAGAGAGCCCGTACCGAAGCTCCCTCCTGGCGCTGGCCGACTACATCGCATCACGCACCCACTAATTCCCCTATCCGATGAATACTACCAAAGCAACCAATAGGACGATCTCTGTCTCTATCTACGCCCTTCTGTGGTTTGTCCTGATCCTCCTACAGACCTTGGTGACCTCCGTACAGGCCCTCGACGGAGAGTCGGTCTTCTCCCGTCCTGAGCTCTACTACTCTACATGGCTCACGGACCTATATCTGGTCGGGCTCTTCTACCTCAACTATTACTTCCTGGCTCCACGCATGATGCGTCGCCGGCTCTACCGCCCCTATCTCTGGATGCTCCTCGTGGTAGCGCTCATTGGCTTCCTGATCCCCCTGCTCTGCTACGCCGTGTGGGGGCTGACGATGCCAGGGGTAGTCGAGGGATCAGCGCCCCTCTCTTCGCTCGGGGTCGTCGGCGCTGTAGCTGCCATAGCTCTAGGGCTAGCTATCCGTGGCCTCATCGAATGGGATAGCCTCGGTCAAGAGGTACGTGCTCTCCGTGAGGAGCGGGATAGCCTCACCTCGGAGCGTGATCGCCTGAAGTTGGAGCTCTCTACGCTTCGCCCTGCCGACCGTCGAGGTGAAGAGCCTGTCGTCGTATCGCTCCAGCCCTCAGAGACGGAGGCTGGAGAAGCTACCCCCGATACCCATGCGTAGACGTCGAGTGCACCATCACTTAGGGCAGAAGCCCACGAAGAGGCGCCGAGTCTGGCGTATCGTACTCATCCTAGCGGTGCTACTGCTCGGAGGGGGTGGTATCCTCCTGAAGCTCCGCTGGCATGCTTGGTTCGGTAATGCTCCCGAAGCACCCTACACCATCGCTCAGGAGATCAGTCGTGTGACGCTTACCCCTGGGGAAGACTTTACCCGAGAGCGCACGCTCTCTTGGCTCTGCGGTGAGGAGCCTCGTACCTCGACACTCCTGCTCTCTCGGATCACGGCCAAGGGCGATACCCTCCGCCCCCGTGCCTTCACTCCCAGCGCCGAAGTCATAGCCTCTCGCTCGGGGAAGGGTTGTTACTATCAGGTGAAGCTCGATAGTCTGAACAGAGGCGAACGCTATCTCTATCGTATCGAGGTGGAGGGTGCTCGTCCCTACAGCGATGCCTTCTCGATGCCTAGAGAAGCGCCTCAGACGAACTTCGTCTACCTCGGTGATATCCAGGATCCAGCTGTGACGGAGAGCAAGCGGAACTTCGACTATCTCCGACGCTCTTCCGAGGCGATTGACTTCTTCGCCTTCGCAGGGGATCAGATCGAAGGGCCTACAGATACCTACTGGTGTGCTTGGTACGAGAGTATCGGAGCCCTCAGTGGCGAAGTGCCCATCCTAGCGACGCCTGGCAATCATGAGTATCTGAAGAATGGCTTTTCTCGTGAGCTGGATGTCCGCTGGGTACGACAGTTCGGCTATCCCAAGAACGGCCCTGAGGACTTCCTCGGACGTAGCTACTTCATCGACTTCCCTCTCCTGCGCTTCATCGTCCTCGACACGACAGATATCATGGGCTTAGGATCGATCCGTCAGCATCGCTCCTGGCTTAGGAAGGTCTTAGGAGAATCGAAGCAACCCTGGCAGATCGTACTCTTCCACCACGCTCTAGACTGCGTAAGAGAAGGGCGGAAGAATCTGGTGATGCACTATGTCTTCAAGGATGAGTTGATCTCGGGAGGTGCCGACCTCGTCCTGCAGGGGCACGATCACGGTTATGCCCGAGCTACGACACGGACGAGCGAAGGAGATACGATCGCTCCTGCCTTTGTCATCAGTTCGGCCTCACCGAAGGTCTACCGCAATGGCTTCTCCTCGGTGCATGACCGTCTGGGGTCGGGCCTACAGCTCTACCAGCGTATTCGTGTCGATTCGAGTGAGATCAGCTATGCATCCTATCGCTTCCCCCAGCCTATAGAGGGGCATCGGGATAGCATCGTGCCTGAGCCTCGGCGTCTCTATGACTCGATCGTCCTCTACAAGGGCGAAGGGGGGCTGGTACGTATCCGGGACTACGCCCGAGACCTACCGGAGCGCTTTGAATTCAATGCCTTTGGCTCTGATAGCAAGGGGCGTAAGCGAGCCGCTCAGTATGCTAAGGAGGTTCGTGACCGCCACGAGGCACAGGAGGAGCGCATCCGAGCGAAGAAGTAAGGCTGAGCTACAGGCGACACGGTAGGCGTAGCAAGCATACTCACCATATAGATAGCATGGGCTAGGAATCCTGGATTCCTAGCCCGTGCTATTTCCTTTCCTACCCAAGATCACCCTTCGCTACTGGCTTCGACGGAAGAGGAGACGGAAGGCTTCTTCAACCGTCTTGACGCCTATGAGTTGGATGCTTCGGGGCGCTTCACTCAGCCCGTGGAGATTGCTATCGGGGAGGATCAAGGTACCGAAGCCTATCCGCTCAGCCTCTAGGATACGCTGCTCGATACGCCCCACGGGACGCACCTCTCCCGACAGGCCCACTTCCCCCGTGAGGCATATACCTTCGGGGAGGGCTATATCTAGGCTGGAGGAGAGGACGGCAGAGATCACCGCCAGGTCAGAAGCAGGGTCAGAGAGGCGGATGCCCCCTGCGATATTGAGGAAGACATCCTTCTGGACGAGCTTGAAGCCAGCACGCTTCTCCAGCACAGCCAGGAGCATATTCATCCGTCGAGTATCGTAGCCCGTGGAGGAGCGCTGGGGTGTAGCGTAGATCGCCGAGCTGACCAGCGCCTGCGTCTCGATGAGGAAGGGGCGTACTCCCTCCATGGCAGCGGCAATGGCTACCCCACTGAGACGTAGCCCAGTGTGGCTCATCAAGTGCTCGGATGGGTTATCTACGGGGCGTAGCCCGCTGTGACGCATCTCATAGATGCCTAGCTCGGCGGTACTGCCAAAGCGGTTCTTCTGCCCCCTGAGGATACGATACATGTAGTGCTTGTCCCCATCGAACTGTAGGACGACATCCACCGTATGCTCTAGGACCTTCGGGCCAGCGATGCTACCCTCCTTGGTGATGTGCCCTATGACGAGGACGGCTACTCCCTCCGTCTTGCAGTACTTGAGCAGGGCATTAGCGCACTCTCGGATCTGGGATACGCTCCCTGGGGTAGAGTCTGATAGCTCGGTCTGGATCGTCTGTATGGAGTCGATGACGAGTAGCTGGGGCTGTAGCTCGAGGGCAGTAGAGAGGATCTTCTCTAGCGAAGTCTCTGCGTAGATCAGCGTGTCCTCATTGGTGCCTCCGAGACGGTCAGCACGCATCTTCAGCTGGGAGAGGCTTTCTTCGCCCGAGACATAAAGGGTCTTGTAGGGCAGGCGCAGTACAGTCTGTAGGACGAGTGTAGACTTCCCGATACCCGGCTCGCCACCGATGAGGACGAAGGCTCCCTCTACAAGTCCTCCACCGAGTACACGGTCAAGCTCGGGGTCACCCATGCTAAGGCGAACTTCCTCTCGGTGCTGGATGTCACCGAGACGCACAGGCTTGCTGGCGGTGATGCTCGTCGCTGTGAAGGTAGAGGTCGGTTTATCCCCTTTGGTGAGGATGATCTCTTCTTCTTCGATCGAGTTCCAAGTGCCGCACTGCGAGCAGTAGCCTTGCCACTTGGGGTATTGGGCACCACATTCAGAGCAGTGGTAGACCGTCTTCTTCTTAGCCATAGAATAGAGGGAGGGGCTTAGTCGGGTAGGACGAGACGCTCGAAGCCGGACGACATCAGCCGTATCTAGGATGAGTAATTGCTACAAGGAATAATTGGGTCTCAAAGTTAATTAAATCCTCCTAGCTAAGTGCTTGTTAGGCCATGCCCTAGCGGGTCATCTCCTCTTTTTCTTTCGTTCGAGGAGGATAAGTCTCTACTCTTCTTGGTAATTTATCGAGGGTCACCAGAATAAGCATAGGAGAGTGGACACCCAGCGCTTGGTATCAGGCCGAAAGAAACAGTTCGCCCGCAGACTTCTCAAAAGAGAGTCTGCGGGCGAATGTATTACTTATCTCTTATTCGGAGTAGTATCAGATGAGTGGGCTCGTCCTATTCTGGCTTGTCCCATTCTTTGATAATTGAATCGAGAACAGCTTTGAGGTCTTTAGCCTGCGCCCGATTTACTAAATCAGTGCGTATCTCAGCATAGTTTTTCTTTATCCAGATAATCTCCACTAAGTTTTTGCGGGCATAGTTGGATAGGCAGATCGTTGTCTGTCTTGAGGTCCTTGTTGCTGTGACGAGAATATCGCCCTCAGCCTTCTTGAAGGACTTAATATTTTCTTTGATCACGTCCGTCTCATCTCCGCCAGGAGTTATGACGATCTTCTTCCCTCGATAGTCATCTATTGTGACAGGATTATCTCCTTGTCCCAAGTCTCCCAGAAGCTCTATTAAGAGATTGAGTGTTGTGGTCTTCCCTGAGTTTGCACGTCCGTAAAGGCCAATGATCTTCTTCATATTGAATCGTATTAATAGTGAGTATTGATTATTCGGGTAGGACGAGGCGCTCGAAGCCGGATGACATCAGCGTGCGGAAGCCGTCCTTCCCATCGCCGAGAATAAGCATGTATTCGACTCCTGGGAAGTGCTTCATGAGAGCGGGTATTTCTTTGGCATAGCGGGTCATGCAGGCTGTGGCAAGACCATCGGCCAGAATACAGCTAGGAGCTAGGATCGTCACGCTGAGGATATCCGTCTGGATCGGATAGCCGGTGCGAGGATCGATGGTGTGTGCGACCTTCTTCCCCTCCACGATCTTATAGTTTCGGTAGTTGCCCGAGGTAGCGACACCACCAGCTGTCTCGGGTAGCTGGATGCGGACTTGGAATTGCTCTGCACCAGCCGAAGCCCCTTCGACGGGCTTATCGATGCCGATGATCCAAGCCTTGCCTTGGGGATTGACCCCTTGGTAAGCGATCTCACCACCGAGCTCAACGAGGTAGCTCTTTGCGCCCTTATTGACGAGCGTGCGTGCTACGAGGTCAGCGCAGTAACCCTTAGATATGGAGGAGAAGTCCATCTTCATACGAGGGTCAGCTTTGACGACACGCAGTCCATCGAAGGAGACCTTATCATACCCTACGAACGCCCGTATACTATCGATGGTGTGCTGGCTGATGCTATCCTTCTTCTCGAAGCCAAAGCCCCAGAGGTTGATCAGGGGCGAGCAAGTCACATCATAGCTTCCTCCGGTCTGACGGGAGATCTCTACCGACTGGAGGAAGACCTCACGAAGCATGGAGTCGCCCTGCTGGGACTCATTGCGATTGATCGCTGAGATGAGGCTCGTAGAGTCAAAGGGATTGAGCGAATGGCTGAAGGCGTGGAAGGTGGAGTCCACAGCCATAGCATAGTCCTCGGGGAGGTCATACTGGATGGAGAAGGTCGTCGTGAAGACTTCGCCCGATAGCTTGGTATAGCTGCTAGAGGTATTCCCCTTAGAGCAAGCAAAAAGCGCCCCAGCAGTGATGACTGCTAAGGCGCATGGCTTCCAAGCACGTAGCGAGGAAGAAAGGATGGTATTCAGGTGCATATATTGAGTGGTATAGCGGAAGAGGAGCCTTAGAGCTCCTCCTCGATCTTGTAGTCGTTACGATCCTGAGACTGGCGAGCCAGAAGCTCAGCTAAGAAGCCTGCTAGGAAGAGCTGAGTGCCGAGGATCATCCCTGTCAGTGCGATGAAGAAGTAGGGACGATCCGTCACCAGCGGAGCGGGCGTATTCGTCCAGATGTGGAAGAGCTTCGAGCAAAGGACAACAGCTAAGGCTAGGAATCCGATGATGAACATCAGACTTCCTCCTAGACCAAAGAAGTGCATGGGCTTGCGTCCAAAGGTCGAAGTGAACCACAGGGTGATCAGATCCAAGTAACCATTGACAAAGCGGTTGAGACCGAACTTGCTCTCCCCATACTTGCGTGCCTGATGCTGGACGACCTTCTCCCCAATGCGAGAGAAGCCCGCTACCTTCGCCATGTAGGGGATATAGCGGTGCATATCGTTGTAGATCTCGATATTCTTGACGACCTCGGAGCGATAGGCCTTGAGCCCGCAGTTGAAGTCATGCAGGTTATCGATACCCGAGAGCTTGCGTGCGGTGGCGTTGAAGAGCTTCGAGGGGAGGTTCTTGCTGAAGACCGGATCATAGCGCTTCTGCTTCCAGCCGCTCACTAGATCGTAGCCCTCCTCCTTGATCATTCGGTAGAGCTCGGGGATTTCATCGGGGCTGTCCTGTAGGTCTGCATCCATCGTGATGACCACCTCGCCCTGCGTGCGGGCAAAGCCACACTGTAGGCCGGGAGACTTCCCATAGTTACGGCGGAACTTGATCCCACGGACATGGGGATTCTGTGCCTGTAGCTCACGGATCACCTGCCACGAATGGTCGGTGCTACCGTCATTGATGAAGATGATCTCATAGGAGAAGCCGTGCTCCTCCATCACACGCCGGATCCATGCCTCGAGCTCGGGCAGAGATTCAGCTTCGTTATATAAGGGGATGACGAGAGAGATGTCCATAGGTGTAGATTTAGTGACGACGGAGGGCTAGGCCGACGATGATGCCCCAGATGATGCCTAGGACGAGTGTCAGGCTATAGTCTGTCCATAACCATTCGAAGGTAGTGATCCCCTGAAGCTCAGTAAAGAGCTCGCTGGCTCTGCTTCCCCAGATCTGACGAAAGACAGGCTGGGCCCGATCCAGTAGGCTGGGGATGACCAGCTTGAAGTAGAAATACTGAGGTAGAAGTGCTACGATCCCTCCTAGGGCATGGATCAAGACGGTGTAGCTAAAGCCTTGAGCGAAGCGGAAGGGGCATCCATAGAAGTGGCTATCACGATAGAAACGTGCACTGCGGTAGGCCACGATAGGGATGACGATCACACCTACATAATAAAGGAGTATCAGTGGAGGGAAAGTGAGAGCGCTGAGGAGGCGTGCTGTGGACGTCAGAGCGAGTACTAAGCCAAAGGGCAGTCCTGCACGGGCGACTGTAGCGAATAGCGGGGAGGGAGGGTTCGAATTAGTCATTAGACATCGTTAATTATGCGAGGCAAAGGTAGTACTATTCAGGCAGAAACGCATTAAAGCCCTCTTGGTGGGTGCGTTAAACCGCTGTACCTTTATAGGGCTTAGCACCGAGATCAATCAACTTATATACCCATTCTGTCTAATGAAAAGACTCTTCTTCTTCGCCTGCCTCCTGGCTGTCTCCCTTAGCCTACAGGCTCAGGAGCTCCTTGTCGGATCCTATAATATTCGCTACGATAATCCCGATGATGTGAAGCGAGGTAATGGCTGGATGCAGCGATTGCCCGTGATCTCTGATCTACTTACCTATGAGGATCCCGATATCTTCGGTGTTCAGGAGGCCTTGGCTCACCAAATCGCTGACCTCCAGCGAAGCCTTCCTGCCTATGACTATGTAGGAGTAGGTCGGGAAGATGGTAAGGAGCAGGGCGAATATGCGGCGGTTTTTTATCGTCGTGATCGCTTCAAGCGACTTCGCTCAGGAAACTTCTGGTTAAGTGAGACTCCTGAACGCCCTTCGTTTGGCTGGGATGCTGCCTGCATGCGGATCTGCTCCTGGGTAGAGCTCGAAGATCTGCCGACGAAGCGCCGTCTCTTCTTCTTCAATCTGCATCTCGATCATGTGGGTAAGGTCGCACGTCTTGCTTCGGCGCATCTTGTCTTGAGCAAGATCCAGTCTCTGGCTGGGGCATCTTCGCCTGTCATCCTCACGGGGGATTTCAATGTAGATCAGACAGACGAGGTTTATTCTCGCTTCGCTTCATCCTCTCTCCTGCAGGATAGCTATACGCTCGCAGAGCATCGCTTTGCTCCCAATGGGACGTTCAATGCCTTTGATACCGAACTGCTGACTCCGAGCCGTATTGATCATGTCTTTGTCTCATCGGCTTTTCGTGTCCTTCGCTATGCTATCCGTACGGACAGCTACTGGACGGCTCTTCCCGATGCCCCCTCCCAAGGTAGTGATCAGGCTCCCGTAGAGGTTCGACTCAAGAAGCACGTCCGTCGTGCTCCTTCGGATCACTACCCCGTATTCGTTAAGCTCTGTCTGCTGAAGTGATCTGCTAGCTTGGATTCATCAGTAATAACTCGCTCGGTCGATTACTAACGAAATTTAACTTCGTTAGTAATCGACCGAGCGTTTTATTAGTAATGACAATTAGGCTTCATTAGTCATGACGGAGTGAGATTGTTCGCTATGAGGAGCCTTGCTCATACTACAGCGCTTTTTAGTTTGTATAGCTAATCCGAGGAAATGTCACCCATACACGACGCCCCGCCTTCCAAAGTGAGGAAGACGGGGCGTCCAAGTATTTATCCCTTATTAGGGAAGTGGATTAGGAGAGCTTTTCCTTGAGGGCTGCAAGAGCATCGAGGTCACCTAGGGTAGCCTTTTCAGTAGATGCATTGGTTGCAGCGATCGAAGCAGCGGCGTCCTGATTGCGAGCCTGACGTTCAGCGCGTTCCGCACGTTCGCTTGCGCGAGCTTCAGCCTTAGCTTCGTCTTCGAAGGTGCGGCTGTGCGATACGATGATACGGCGAGCGTCCTTGTTGAACTCGATCACCTTGAAGGGAAGAGTTTCACCCTTGACAGCCTGAGTACCATCCTGCTTGACGAGATGCTTAGGCGTAGCGAAGGCTTCGATACCTTCAGGGAGGCTGATGACAGCACCCTTTTCAACGAAATCACGGATAGTGCCTTCGTGGATTGTGCCTACCTTGAAGTTAGCTTCGAAGGCATTCCAAGGGTTCTCTTCGATCTGCTTGTGACCGAGAGAGAGACGACGGTTTTCCTTGTCGATCTCGAGGACGATGATATCCAGAGGAGCGCCTACTTCGGTAAACTCATTGGGGTGCTTGATCTTCTTTGTCCAAGAGAGGTCAGAGATGTGTACAAGACCATCGATACCTTCTTCGATTTCTACGAAGACACCGAAGTTCGTGAAGTTACGCACCTTAGCCGTGTGGCGAGAACCGATGGGGAAACGCTTGTCGATGTTTTCCCATGGATCTTCCTTGAGCTGCTTGAGACCGAGGCTCATCTTACGCTCTTCGCGATCGAGAGAGAGGATGACAGCTTCGACTTCGTCACCTACCTTGAGAAGCTCCTGAGCAGAGCGGATGTGCTGTGTCCAGGACATTTCAGAGATATGGACGAGGCCTTCTACGCCCGGAGCGACTTCGATGAATGCACCGTAGTCAGCGAGGACGACGACCTTACCCTTGATCTTATCACCCACCTTAAGGTTAGCGTCGAGGCTATCCCAAGGATGTGGCTGGAGCTGCTTGAGGCCAAGAGCGATACGCTTCTTAGCTTCGTCGAACTCAAGGATAACGACATTGAGCTTCTGGTCAAGTGATACCACTTCGCTGGGGTGAGAAACACGACCCCAAGAGAGATCCGTGATGTGTACGAGACCATCGATACCACCGAGGTCGATGAATGCACCGTAAGAGGTGATATTCTTGACGACCCCTTCGAGGATCTGACCCTTCTCGAGCTTGCTGATGATCTCAGCCTTCTGAGCTTCGAGTTCAGCTTCGATGAGTACCTTGTGAGAGACGACGACGTTCTTGAAGTCCTGGTTGATCTTGACGATCTTGAACTCCATGGTCTTATCCACATACGCATCGTAGTCGCGGATAGGACGGACGTCGATTTGAGATCCTGGCAGGAAGGCTTCGATGCCGAAGATATCGACGATCATACCACCCTTCGTGCGGCACTTGACGTAACCACGTACCACTTCGTCCTTCTCGAGGGCTTCGTTGATACGATCCCAGCTACGAGCGACACGAGCCTGGCGGTGAGAGAGCACGAGCTGTCCCTTCTTGTCTTCTTGAGACTCGATGAAGACCTCAACCTTGTCTCCGACCTGAAGCTCAGGATTGTAGCGGAATTCCGCTGCATTGATTGCGCCTTCGCTCTTGAATCCAATATTGACAAGCACTTCACGCTTGCCGATCTTGGTGACCGTACCGATGACTACTTCCTGATCCTTGACGTTAGACAACGTGCTGTCGTACGCAGCTTCCTGCTCCTTACGGGAAGCAGAGCATGCTACTTCTCCCTGCTCAAACTCATCCCAATTAAAGTCGGCGATGGGCTTGATCTCTTTCAAATTTTCCATTTGTTAAACTTACTATGAATTACACACGAGTGCCTCTATAGTCTATGGGTTTCAACTTCTGATGAAATCACTACCCCTATAGAAGTCGTCGCAAAGGTACAAAAAAGCACAATACTAGCTACTTCCGTACTAAGATGATGAATCCTTAAAGTGTATGGATAAGTGTATGGATATAGGAGGTGTAGAGGAGTGCTGAGGCTGTGTTGCCTCCTGACGAGTATATATAATACGGTATAATGATGAAGGAATAGATAGCGTGAAGAGCAATCAAAGCAGTGCCGACGTGATATGCATTGAGGGCCTTTTCTAAGACGACCCATAATCCAGTAGGCTTAGATTTCAAGGCAATACTAAGAATTTGCTACCTTTGCGAAAAGTAATTATACGCAACAAATACGAAAAGTCAATATGAAGAAGATCATCCTAGCTACCCTTGTGCTAGCATCTGTCGTCAGCCTGAGCTCCTGTGGTAGTAAGAAGAGTGCCTATCGTAAGGCTTATGAGCAGGCTAAGCAACGTGAAGTAGCTACACAGTCCGCACAGCCTGCTGTACAGTACGAAGAGGCTCCAGCTGTCGCTCAGTCTCGTAGCACGACCCCTGTGACTGTTCGTAAGGAACGTGTCACTACATATCAGGGCGAAGATGCTACTCGTCTAAAGCGCTTCAGCGTCGTCGTCGGTAGCTTCCAGAATCCTACGAATGCACGTAACCTCAAGGAGCGTATGGTCAGTGCTGGCTACAGCGCTGTCCTAGCTTCTAATGAAGTAGGTATGCTCCGTGTCATCGTGTCTAGCTTTAACTCTCGTGAAGAAGCTGCAGCTAGCCGTGAGGCTATCAAGGCTCGCTTCGCACCAGAGTTCAAGGATGCTTGGCTCCTAGAGAACGACCGCTAAGCCCTTCCGCTTCCCTCGCTCGTTTGTGGCGAGGCCGTATACTACATCATGGAGATCTTACAGAACTATTCACTCCGTGCACATAACACCTTTGGCATCGATGCCCAGGCAGACTGGTTCATCCCTTTCACATCAGTAGAGGATCTGAAGCTCCTCGCTCGTGATGAATACTTCCAGGAGTGTCGCTGTCTACCCATTGGCGAGGGGAGCAATCTGCTCTTCCTCGCCAATTTCCATGGTATCATCTTACACTCACGGATCCTGACCGAGGAGCGTTTAGCAGAGACAGATACCATAGTGGATTATCTTGTAGGCTCTGGAGTTAAGTGGGACGATTTCGTGGCTCGCTCGTGTCAGCAGGGGCTTTGGGGAGCAGAGAACCTCTCCTTGATCCCCGGTCAGGTGGGTGCCTCGGCGATACAGAATATCGGAGCCTATGGTGCTGAAGTTGCAGATCTGATCCAAGCGGTACATACTGTGCATCGTCGCACCGGAGAGGTGCGAATCTTCTCTCTCGAGGAGTGTCAGTATGACTATCGGTATAGCTTCTTCAAATCTCCCGAGGGAGCTGACTACATCGTCACTCACGTCCACTATCGTCTCTCTAAGGAACCCAAACCTCTACTAGACTATGCCGACCTGCGAGCTCGTGTAGCAGAGCATACCTCGGATCCGAGTCCAGAGGATATTCGTCAGACGGTCATCGCCATTCGCAGAAGCAAGCTACCCGATCCTGCAGAAGTCGGGAATGCTGGGAGTTTCTTTATGAACCCAGTCATCGAGGCGTCTGCTTTCGAAGCACTGCTTGAGAAGTACCCCAATGCCCCTCACTATCTTCAGCCTGACGGTCGAGTCAAGGTGCCAGCAGGCTGGCTCATCGACCAAGCAGGGCTTAAGGGATATCGCCTAGGTCATGCTCGGGTCTATGAGCGCCAAGCTCTGGTACTGATCAATGCTGATGGTGAGGCTACCGGGACGGACATCGCTCGTCTGGCTGAGTTTGTCCAGCGGGAGGTGCGTGATCGCTTTGGTATAAACATCGAGCCAGAGGTTCGCTATATCTCATAGAGCTTCCACTGGTTATTCTCGCAAGTATTGGAGAGTTGCGCTGATTGATCGCTCTTCATTCATTTACTTTCCGACGATCTTACGTAATAAGTATTCATGAAGGTTATCCTCCTCGGTACGGGTACTAGTACAGGTATCCCCGAAGTAGGCTGTGGCTGTCCGGTCTGTCACAGCTCTAATCCCTATGATCATCGTCTGCGTACCTCTGCTCTAGTGGTGACACCTCAGGGAAAGCGGATTCTCATTGATTGTGGTCCTGACTTCCACACTCAGGCGACGCACCTACGCTTAGACCGTGTAGATGCCGTCCTTCTGACGCATGAGCACTATGATCATACCTATGGATTGGATGACCTACGTACCATCGCTTGGCGTAATGAAGTCCCCATTTATGGGCAAGCTCGTGTCTTGGACTCCGTGAAGCAGCGGATGCACTATGTCTTCAGCCCTAATCCCTATCCTGGGACTCCTCGTTTCAAGCTTTGTCCTATTGAGGAGGGAGATGATAGTTCCTTTGAGCTCTTTGATATTACCGTGACGCCGATCTCTCATATGCATGGTAAGCTCCCTATCGTAGGCTATCGCTTAGGGCAGGTGAGTTATATCACGGATATGAAGAGCATCGATCCCCAAGAATGGGCGAAGGTCGATGGATCACGCCTTCTCGTCATCAATGCCCTACGCTATCAGCGACCTCATCCTTCGCATCAATCGGTGGTGGATGTGGAGAAGCTCTTGCCACGGCTTAGTCATCGTCCAGAGCTAACCTTGCTGACGCATCTCTCACACCATGCCCCGAGCCATGCTCAGCTAGAGGAGATGCTTCCAAAGGATCTTCAGCCAGCTCACGACTGGGATTATATGGAGGTGACCGATGACGGTGTTATGCGTGATGAGCTACCTGCCTACGAGGAGCCCTACGAGTATCGAGATCTGGGTCGTATCGCTTACGCTGATGCTTGGGCGATGCAGAAGGAGCTCTTCCAAACTCAGCTTGATGCTAAATTCGCTGGTCGTCCTACGAAGAGCTTCCTCCTATTCTGTGAGCATAATCCCGTCTTTACGCTTGGTAAGCATGCGGATAGTGCCAATATGCTGATGAGTGAGGATTTCCTCCGAGAGCAAGGCTACGACTACTTTACTGTAGAGCGAGGCGGTGACGTCACCTACCATGGGCCAGGTCAGATCACGGGCTATCCTATCTTAGACTTGGAGCGCTTTGGTCTTGGTCTGAAGGCTTATATTGAGCTTTTAGAGCAGTCTGTGATTGAGCTCTTACAGTTCTACGGTATTAGTGCTGGGCTCAAGGAGGGCGCTACGGGTGTTTGGCTTGATGTCGGACAGCCAGCCTCCGAGCGTAAAATCTGTGCTATCGGAGTAAAGAGCTCTCGCTACATCACGATGCATGGTTTCGCTCTCAATGTAAACACCGACCTAGCTCCCTTCCACTTGATCAACCCCTGTGGATTCAAGGATGGCAAGGTCGCCTCTATCGCAGGTGAACTAGGCAAGGAGATTGACATCACTGTCACCAAGCACTTCCTAGCCTCGATCATTCACCGCCGTTTGGCTGAGCGACTAGCTAGTCGCTATTAGCCCATCCCCTTATTAACCCCTATTCATTAGGTCCTATGAACGAACTGAACCTAACTACCCCTTCATTACTATTCTCGGCGATCTCGCTGATCCTCCTTGCTTATACAAATCGTTTCCTCTCCTACGCCTCTATCGTGCGTAGCCTGAAGGAGCGCTATGAAAGCAATCCCGAAGCTGAATCTACGACCCCAGCGCAGATCAAGAATCTCTATCTGCGTCTCAACCTCATTCGTGCCATGCAGATGCTTGGGGCTAGTAGTCTCTTGGTTTGCCTTGCTGCGATGTTCTGTTACTACATGCAGTGGGATGCTTTGGGAGGATACGTCTTTGGCTTCGGCATGATCCTGCTAGCTCTCTCCCTCTGCATCTGCATTTGGGAGGTACAGATCTCTGTCGATGCCTTAGACTTAAATCTTCGCTCTATTCGTAAGGAGAAGCAGACTTCTCTCCGCCAGCGTCCCGATGATGAGACGCTCCAGCGTGAGAAGAGCCGTAGCAAGAAGAAAAAGAACGGCGAAGGTCGTGATCGTGCTGAAGGCGCCCAAGCGCAACCTCAACAGCAGCGTCAGCAGCAGTCTTCTCGTCAAGACGACCGCCAGCCCCGCCCTGATCGTCAGCCTCGTCGTGATCAGTCTACACGCTCGCAGGAGTCTAGTCAGGGAGAGCGCCCTTCTACCCCGGAGGAACGCCAGGCTCGTCAAGACGACCGCCAGCCCCGCTCTGATCGTCAGCCTCGTCGTGAGCAAGTTACCCGTCCTCAGGAGAGCCAAGAAGATCGCTCTGCTAACCAGGAGGATCGCCCCGTTCGTCAAGACGACCGCCAGCCCCGCCCCGATCGTCAGCCTCGTCGTGAGCAGTCTACACGCTCACAGGAGTCTAGTCAGGGAGAGCGTCCTGTTACTCCAGAGGAACGCCCAGCTCGCCAAGACGACCGTCAGCCCCGCCCCGATCGTCAGCCTCGTCGTGAACAGCCCACACACTCACAAGAGTCTAGTCGGGAGGAGCGCTCTGCTACCCCAGAGGATCGTCAGCCTCGTGAAGAGGCTGTTCGTACATCCGCTGTGCCTGCAACTAGACCTAAGTCTCTCCCTCGCCCAGAGCGCCCCATGAGCTACGAAGAAGCGGTGGAGCGCCAGCGTCAAGAGCAAGCGCTAGCTCGGACGCAGGTAGAGCGTAGCACCGAAGAAGAGTAGTCGATCTACCTCAGTGGTATAGTCCCCCGCCAAGGAACTCTGACGAGACCTTGGCGGGGGACTTTTATATATGAACGAGGATGTTTATACTGAACTATCGGGATGCCTTAGCTCATATTCGTCGGAGGTCTACCTCCTTTGTGAGCGAGGTAGACCTCTGTGCCGAGAGAGGTTGATCATTCGGTCAGACTAGTTCGTGGGGGACTTGGGCTTCTTCTCCTCTTGCTTCTGGAGGATCTGCACGATCCAGCGAGTCAAAAGGGTAGCAGAGGCCTCGATGTAGCGATCGGTCTTGTCCTCTCGGTTGATCTCCCCACGTACGACGTAGTCGGGATCAATACCAAATTCGACATCCTTGCCTGAGGCATCATAGGTGCGAGAGGCAGAAAAGCGTACCCCCCAGCCATTGGGTAGCTCGGAGGACATAGGCAGTCCGCCTCCGCCTCCGGTCTTCCAGCCGACGATACGCACCTGACGAAGCCCCTTCATGCGGAGGGTGAAGTCATTGGCTGCGCTATAGACTCCTTGGTTTGTCAGGACGATGGTAGGCTTGAGCCAAATAGTCCCCGCATTTAGAGGTTCGATCCATACTGCTTTCTTCTCGGAGAAGGCATTGTGTGCAGGGCCAGTCTTGTGAGAGATATAGCCGATATGCCTACGCTCACGGATGAAGTGTTGGGCGAGGCGATCGGAGGTGGAGACTTGTCCTCCGCCATTATTACGGATGTCGATGATGAGCCCGAGGCATCCCTTGAGTCGATTCATAGCAGCAGAGATGTTGCTATCTGAGATGCTGGAGTTGAAGGAGGAGACCCGCATATAGCCGATAGGGATCTTGCGCTGGATGCCTTCTAGCTCGGGTAGCTGGCGGTAGGTGATACCTCCAGCGATATGATAGTCTTTCCCCAGATAGTCATCAATGAGGTTCGGGTCGAAGGAACGAGGACTTTCCTCCTTCCATCCCCAGTAGCGTCCGTAGTCGAAGGTCGAGGAGAGATTGACATGCCCATCCTTAAGCTCCGCGAGTAGCTCTGTCATCACGAGGAAGAGTGAGTCAGTGGTCATCTTGGGGCGTAGATCCTTACGATGCTTGTGGTAGAGGTCACGCCAAGAGGTCCCTTGGGGTAGCTTGAGATCGAAGTAGCAGTAGTGACGATCGAGGAGCTCCCAGAGCTGATCATAGTTCTTATAGGGATCGCCACTGAAGTCTGGCTCGGTAGAGCAGGATGTGAGGTTTAGGCTAGCGAGTGCTAGGGCTAGGATCGGGAAGAGGTGGCGCATCAGAAGGGTAAGCTGGAGGAGTGAGAGGAGCGTACACGACGTCCTTGGAGAGGGAGCAGTGTCGTGGAGACACCGATGAGGAGACTATGCTGGCTGTAGCCAGAGCGCAAGTGATGCAGACGCTTCTCTCGGTAGTCCCAGCGATAGCCGACGGAGAGCGTGAGGTAGTCTAGTACGGGGAGGTCTAGGCTGGTCAGGAGCTGTAGCTCGGGGGCATTCCCAGGGTGAGCCAGAGAGAATCGCTTCAGAGGCTTAGTATAGTAGTATAGCTCATAGTAGGTCTCGCCAAATTCTTGGGAGAAGGTGGTGCCTAGAAGCCCTGATCGGAGGTAGAGCTTGGCCAGCATGGGGAGCTTCTCTCCCCCCAGACGCTTGCTGTAGAGGAGGCTAGGCCCGATGGAGAGGCCGAAGTCTAGACTAGCGGGGTTATTGCCATTGCGGGTGCTATAGCGCACTCCTGCCAGAGCCGATAGGCTTCCCCCGACGGAGAGTGTCCCCCACTTCCCCGTATATAGCTGACGTAGGTAGCCCCAGTCGTAGCGCCCTTGGAGGGTGTAGATAGAGGCATTGCCTGCTGGGTTAGTTGTCAGGCCGAGGTCTACAGTGAGGAGTGTATGTCGTCTCCAGCGCTGATCTGCCTGCCGACCATGGTAGCTGAAGAGCGAACCTGTCGCTGCGACACTATCAGCTCGACGTTGGTAGCCCAGTCGTGTCACTTCGGAGATGTAGCTGATGGCCTTACCTCCGTAGCGTAATGGAGAGAGGTAGGTGTCTCGAAGCAGTGCTCCCCCCAGCCCCAAGTACTGGTGATGGATCTGAGGGACTGTCGTGCGCAGCTGTGCCTCGGGTATAGTGAAGAGCCCAGCCCGGCCTCCTGCTACTCTCGTAGCGGATGGTTGGGCTGGACTTATGCTTTGCTGAGCTTGCAGTGAGGCAGAGCTCAGGGCAAGGAGAAGGAGGATCTTCTTTGCGTCAAACATGGAGGTCTGTGAGGTGAGAGCCTACTTAGGCTTCGGGTGAAGGAGGATTGTCTAGCTCGGGGAAAAGGTCGGGAGTCTCTTCGGAGGAGTCTCCCATTTCCTCAGCGTGCTCCTCCTCGAAGGTGGGGGAGGGCTTCATCGGTGCGAGCTCTTCCACTTGGTCGATGGGGTAGGGGGCGATACGCTTGCCACGAGCTCGGATACTCTTGACGAGGGCAAACTCCTCGACATCGATCTCTGTCGTGCGCACCTCTCCGTCCTTTTCTTTCTTCCCGATCAGTAGACGGGGATAATAGGTGTCGGTGAGCAGAAGCAGTTCATTCTTGGGGTTCTCGCCCAGGATAAGCTCTCGCTTCTGTTCCTCCTCGATGTAGAAGCGCTTGATGTAGTGATGCTTTTGCTCGGCATCATAGTACACAGCTGTCCAGAGCTTCTTAGGCTGATGCTTCTCGATGCGTAGGAGGTTCTCCTCGATATGGATGTTATCGTTGAAGTCTGACGTATAGCATTCGCCATTGGAGAGGATGATCAGGATGCGGTCACGAGCATGGAAGGCACCGAGATACTCACCTTGTTCGTTGTAGTTGATTCGGAAGATATCTCGATCAAACCACACATCTCGTCCTCCGAGGGTAGAGAAGCCCTTGGAGAGTAGTGTCACGGAGTGTACCTCTGCCTTGGTGACAAGGAGGCCTACCGAACTTTTTGCCTTGATAGGGATATCGGAGAAGTCCTTTTCGAATTGGAATAGTCGCTGGCGTGCGTTGCGTATCTTCAGCTTCACGGCGATCTTCTCGGCCTCTCCATTGCCATTGACAGAGAGGTAGAGGATGCGTGAGCCATCCTTGCCTCGAGTGATGTCGTAGACACGATCACGGATGACAGAGAGGATGTTGAAGCGCTTGGCATAGACTGATCCACTCTTGCCATCTCGGTAAACTACATTATATATGGTACGCTCGTCATTACGTACGTAGCGGTTGATGTAGATCACTTCCTCCTGCCCGTAGAAGCGCTTGTCCTCGACTTTGCCTACAAAGTACTTCCCAGAGCGGAAGATCACCAGCACCTCGTCTAGGCTGGAGCAGTTGCAGACGAACTCTCCCTCCTTGAGCGCTGTGCCGAAGAAGCCCTCTTCTCGGTTGATGTAGAGCTTGGCATCCAGCTCGGCCACCTTCGTGACCTCGATCGTGCCGAAGTTGGTGACCTTAGTGCGACGAGGGAAAGCGCTACCGTAGCGAGTGACCAGATGCTCGTACCAGCGGATCGTATAGTCGGTGAGATGATTGAGGTCGTGGCGAAGCTGCTTGATGTCCGCTTCGATCTGTAGGAGTGCCGCCTCGTGCTTGGGGAGATTGAAGCGAAGGATGCGTGCCATACGTAGCTCCAGGAGTCGCTTGAGGTCATCCGTGGTCACGGGGCGTAGGAAGCGATCGGCAAAGGGCTCGATACGCTTGGCGATGTGCGCTAAGGCTGTCACTTCGTCCTTGGCTTCTTCGAAGGCCTTATCCTTATATATACGCTCTTCGATGAAGATGCGCTCTAGGCTGGCGCCGAGATATTGCTCCTCCTTCTCGCTGAGCATGATCTTGAGTTCCTCGTCGAAGAGGTACTTCGTGCGCTCGACACTATAGCGGAGTAGCTCGCTGACCGTAGTGAAGAGTGGCTTCTCCTCGTAGATCACACAGCAGTTGGGCGAGATGCTGACTTCGCAGTCGGTGAAAGCATAGAGCGCGTCGATCGCCTTATCCGAGGATACTCCCGACGCCAGCGTGAGACGTATGTCGGTCGTAGCAGCTGTCATGTCGTCTACACGACGGATGCGGATCTTGCCTTTCTCTACAGCTTTGAGGATGGATTCGATGAGGGTGGTGGTCGTCTTGCCAGCGGGGAGCTCGGAGATACTCAGGGTTTTCGAGTCGATCTTCTCGATCTTAGCTCGTGACTTGAGGCTACCTCCACGCTCGCCATCGTTGTAGCGAGATACGTCAATCAGCCCACCGGTAGGGAAGTCAGGGTAGAGCGTAAACTCCTCGCCACGCAGATAAGCACAGGCTGCTTCGGCCAGCTCCACGAAGTTATGCGAAAGGATCTTAGACGAAAGCCCGACGGCGATACCCTCAGCCCCCTGAGCAAGGAGTAGGGGAAACTTCACGGGTAGAGCTACGGGCTCATCCGTCGTACCATCATAGGTCTTCTTCCAGGGGGTGACACGATCGCTGTAGACCGCTTCTAGGGCAAAGGCGGAGAGCTTAGCCTCGATGTAACGACCGGCAGCTGCGGGGTCGCCCGTGAGGATATTACCCCAGTTCCCCTGTGTGTCGATGAGGAAGCCTTTCTGCCCCAGCTGTACCAGCGCATCCCCGATAGAAGCATCCCCGTGTGGGTGGTACTTCATCGTCTCCCCCACGATATTGGCTACCTTGATGAGCTTGCCACTATCCATCCGCTTCATATTGTAGAGCAGACGGCGCTGGACGGGCTTAAGCCCATCGTCGATGTGCGGTACGGCACGCTCGAGGATCACATAGGAGGCGTAGTCCAAGAACCAGGTGCGGTACATCCGGGAGAGGTTGCTCAGCTCGGGGCGGTAGGGTAGTCCCTCTTGATAGGGCTGGATGCCATCCTCCTGGGAGGTCTCTTCGATAAGATCCTCTGTGGAGGTTTCGATCGTGTCAGTAGGGGATAAAGTAGTCAGTTCGTCGTCTTCTATCTCTGGCTTCATTGGCGTGCTTATACCATATTATATAGACGCAAAGATAGCGAAAAGCCAAACGCCCTCCTTTTGCTCGCTTTGTTTGGGTATATTGTGGTTGTGGTGTTGGGTGTATTGTGACTGGGGTGTTAGGTATATTGTGACTGAGGTATTGGGTATATTGTGCGTTGTTTGCATTGAAATGGGGTGTTGATCGAAGTATTTCGGGTTGTTCTGTGGGATGGTTCTTTCAGTTTTGTGGCTTTGGGATAAAATTTTTTGTGTGCTTGTAACCTCTTCATTTACGGGCTTATCGTATGCACTCGGGAGGGGTCTCTATGGAGATTTTCTCTTTTAGATTTGGATTGTATTTAAGTTTTGCTCTATCTTTGCAACCGCAAACGAGAAACAACGCCCCCTGGCGATAGAGACAGCAAGCGAGCGGTCTTTCAGGAGGCAAGAAACGTAAGCACGAGGTTAGATCGGGAGACCGATTGATCTTTGACCCAGAAGAGCTTTTCGGAGCTCATTCTAGCGATCATTGACATACTTGATAAAAACATAACGAGAAAACAACGTAGAGCAAACAAATAAGTTAGTATACAACCTGGATGTGGATAGGCGACTTGAAGCATCTTAGGCGCAAAAACAGATAAGGGCAGACGGTGGATGCCTAGGCTCTCGGAGGCGATGAAGGACGTGATAAGCTGCGATAAGCTACGGGGATCGGCACATACGACTTGATCCGTAGATTTCCGAATGGGGCAACCCGGTACATTGAAGATGTATCACACTGCAGAGCAGTGAGCGAACGTGGGGAACTGAAACATCTAAGTACCCATAGGAGAAGAAAACAAAAGTGATTCCCTTAGTAGTGGCGAGCGAACGGGGACTAGCCCAAACCGCGCTTGTTTCGGCAAGCGCGGGGTTGTAGGACTCCGATATATGAAGACAAGGTTAGGAGAACGGTCTGGAAAGGCCGGCCATAGAGCATGACAGCTGCGTATCCGAAAACTTTAGTTGGAGTTAGGAGTATCCTGAGTAGCGCGGGACACGTGAAATCCTGTGTGAATCTGCGGGGCCCATCCCGTAAGGCTAAATACTCCCGAGAGACCGATAGTGAACCAGTACCGTGAGGGAAAGGTGAAAAGAACCTCGAACAGAGGAGTGCAATAGACCCTGAACCCGTCTGCCTACAAGCGGTAGGAGCAGCCCTGTGCTGTGACTGCGTGCCTTTTGCATAATGAACCTACGAGTTACTTTCTCTGGCAAGGTTAAGAGATGAAGAGTCTCGTAGCCGAAGCGAAAGCGAGTCTGAATAGGGCGGTTTAGTCAGAGGGAGTAGACGCGAAACCAAGTGATCTACCCTTGGTCAGGTTGAAGGTTGGGTAAAACCAACTGGAGGACCGCACCGGTAAGCGTTGAAAAGCTTTCGGATGAACTGAGGGTAGGGGTGAAAGGCTAATCAAACTTGGAGATAGCTCGTACTCCCCGAAA
>ERZ773070.747-NODE-747-length-22320-cov-9.877476_pt1 | contig 22320 bp, 21 predicted proteins | sample MGYA00580618_ERZ773070 | MGnify/ENA primary metagenome ERZ773070 (study PRJEB29015, sample SAMEA2738023) | human oral metagenome | biome: human oral; feature: human-associated habitat; material: dental | place: China | collected 2019 ... | reverse complement strand
TCGAGATCGGAAAAACGCGTCAAAATCCCCGTCACATCCCCAATGGGAACGATCAAGCGCCGCTGGATGAACATCGCGAGTGCGACGACGAGCGCTACGGTACAGATCACAGCGAGCACGATGGAGAAAATCACCATGTCGCGTGCCGTACCGACAAATTTATCCTTATCTGTGACGGAGAAGATCGCCCACGGCGTATCAATGCCGTCGTAGTGGAGCGCGTAGAAGACGTAGACTGACTCCTTGCCCGTGGTCGGCGACACATTCGTCAGGCTGTATGGACCGTCTGTGAAGATCTCCTTCTTATCCTGCTCCGTCGATCCCATCATCTGGAACGCGTCCTTCATGATGGAGTCGGGATTCGTTCCATGCGCCACAAGGCGTCCCGCATTATCGATCATGAGGTAGATGTTGTCCGGCGTACTCGCCTTCTCAAAGTCCTTCTGGATCTGCTCCATGTCAAAGTCAAGGGAGATCGCACCGATAAAGCGTCCATCCTGGATCAGAGGAACGGCGAGTGACACCACGAGAGTCTTCTTGCCGCCGACCTCATCGTAGTACGGATTCGTCAGCGTGAGCTTGGACGTACGCTTTGGCTCCGTATACCAATCAGCCGTCTCATAGCCCGTGCTCGGCTCGAACTCTACGCTGCTGCCCTCACGGCTCACGTAGGAAATCATGCGCCCTGTGTTATCCGAGAGTGGATCGCTCGTATGTGCGGCATCGTTGCCGTCAAAGGCGTTCGGTTCGAAAACCACCCCCACGCCCGCAAGATTACTGTTGGACTGAATCAGATCCGCAAGCATCTGGTTCAGTGCCTCGCGGCTGCGCGCCCCCGGCGGTGCCTGCATCATCGTATAGATGCGCTGACGCAGCCCCTCTCCCGACTGCTTGACCGAAGCATAGCGGTTGATCACCGGACGGATCTTGTCCCCCAGCTCGTTGTACTTCGCCTGTGTCCCCACGGTGAGGAGTTCATCGTACGCGTGGTAGCCAACGAACGAAACGAGGATCGTCACCATCACGACAATCCCGATGAGCGTGATCGCGTTCAGTTGGAAGCCGATACCCCTTCCCTTCTTTAGTTCTTGTTCCTGCAAAATATTCTCTCCTTTCCCCCGCGCCCGATTGTTTCTGCACAGAAGGCAGCATCAACTCCCCGCATAACCGCGCGCATAAAGGCGACAGGCTATCTGTCGCTGACAAACGAAACCATATATGACTCAATTCGCCGCATCTTCATATTCTCCTGCTAAGAAATCACTAATAAATTCAGTTTCATCATTACTCACACAGAAAAACAGCGCTCCGTGAGAAGCGCTGTTTTTGCGTTCATCCTTCCTCAAAAGTGCTTGTCAAAGAAGTCGTCGTCCACATCCACTTTGCTGGAGAGCACCGTGCCCGTCACGGCATCGATGTAGAGCTTGTACTCCACATTTCCGGCATAGCACTTTACCTTGTAGACGGGGCGGAAGTCCGACTGCCCCATGTTCGGCGTCGGCTGGGCGGCAGGAGTTGCCTGTGCAGGTGCCGTTCCCATTGGCGGTACCGCCGCTGCGTTTCCATTTGCGTCTGCCGGAGCCGCGGGAGCGGTCGGCTGCGGCGCCATCATCGCAGGACGGTCGCCGCGCTCATGCTCCCACCGCTCCTCACGGTCATGCTTACGGTCACGCTTATGCTTCCTGTCATGCTTCCCATCGCGGTCGTCGTGATCCTTCATCGTCAGATAGACCTTGCGGAAGTCCAGTTCCGCTTCGGACTTTCCGATTGCCTCCGCCGCGATTGTCCGCACATGTGACTCGTCAATGAGAACCACACTCCTCTGCGACGCCTGTGCCGCAATCATCTCCGAACGCGCCTGCTTCTCCATTGCGGAGCGTGCCTCCGCTTGGCTGTGGTGGTAGTACGCGCCGCCCGCGCTGACGATACCGATGAGCACGGCGAGCGCCGCCGCCTTCTTGATGTGTGCCGGGGTGAATACGCTCTTGACCTGATTCTTGACATTCTGCATTTCCATGATGATTTCCTCCTCTGCCTTTCGGCGTTCACATATGCTGTATCATTGCTGATGGGTACATCATACGGGGAAATGTTAAACAAAGTGTAAACAGAAAAATAACTTTTTTGAAATTTGTTTCTGTGCTGAGATTTTTTGTTGTATTTCGGTTATAATAGCGTAAGATTTTCCGCAGTTCTGTGAAAGTGAGGTTCTGTCATGCGTCTGCGCGATCTGTCCCTAAAGACGAAACTGCTCGTGACAAACGCCCTCATGGTCATCATTCCGATTGCAGTGCTCGTCGCCGTCGGTGCGGCGCTGCTCGGCGGTCTGCGACACGCGGGCACGCTCCAGCAGCAGGCGCTCGCGCTCCTCTGGCCGGAGAAGGGAAATGCGCTCTCCGTGCAGTTCGCGCTCAGTTCCCTGCGCGCCGAGTCTGAGAAAAAGAAGTTCAAACTGCATGAGATTGAAAGCGATATCCGCCTCCTCGAGGGAACGGGCATCCGCCTCCTCGTCGTTCAGAAAGGGGAAAACTACCTGACACAGGGCGCCAATCCGGAGGAGATCCGCCGAATGGTCACACTCAAATGCGGTCCGCGCGGAGCTGCGCTCACATGGGATCGGGAGGGACTGTTCTTCCGCTACGAGGGGCTGCGCAGCGGCACCGTCGTCATGGGGGCGGGTGCCGTTCCCATGATGAGCGGCGAGGAGCCATTGATTCCGCACGACATGCGTGAATTCGTACTGAACACCATCCTCGTCCTGCTCATCGGCACGGCATCGACGGGCATTCTGCTGCTCGGCCGCTACCTCGCACGCCTCCTCTCCGAGCAGATCATCGCACCACTCGAGGAGATGCGCACGGCGGCCGCCGCCATCCGACGCGGCGATCTCGATCACGCACTTCCCCCGATGGGAAATGATGAGGTGGGCGCGACCTGCCGCGCGTTCGACGATATGCGACAGGATCTCGCACGCGCCCGTATGCGTGAGGCGGAGGAGAAAGCGCGGCGCAGAGAACTCTTCATCGGCATCCTCCATGACATCGCGACCCCGCTCACGGCGATCAAGGGCTACGCGAGCGCCATTCTCGACGGGATCGCGCAGACGCCCGAGAAGCAGCGTACCTATGCAGAGCGCATTGAGCGTTCTGCCGCGACCATGGAGCGCCTGACCACACGCCTGCGCGAGTTTCTGCGCCTCGAAACCGACCGTCTCCCGCTCACATGGGAGACGGTGGACGCACGGGACTTTCTCGCCAATGCCATACGGGAGCACGCTCCCGATTTTGCGGAGCAGGATCTGCATCTCTCCTTGGATGAGGGCGGCACAACGGCATACATACGCATTGACCGTGCGGAGTTTGACCGCGTGCTCAAAAACATATGGGAAAACAGCAGCAAATATCGACGCGGCGACCGCGTGCATGTGCAGATGACGCTCGTCGTCGAGGGCGACTTCCTCGCCATTCGTGCGGACGACGACGGCGTTGGCGTCACAGCGGAGGATCTGCCCAAACTCTTTGACAGCTTCTATCGTACGGATGCGGCACGCACGAACGTTGCAGCGGGCAGCGGGCTCGGACTTGCCATTGTGCGCCGGATCATGACGGCGCTCGGCGGCAGCGTTCGCGCAGAGCAGTCACCGATCGGAGGCCTCTGCATCGTGCTTTTGCTGCCCATCATAAAGGAGGGAAACACGGAATGAAAAAAATACTGCTGGTCGAGGATGACAAGGACATCGCAGAACTCGAGCGTGACTATCTTGAGGCAAGCGGCTTTGCCGTGGACATCTCTGCCGACGGGGACGAGGGAAAACGCCGCGCGCTCACGGGCGAGTACAGCCTCATCCTGCTCGATGTCATGCTGCCCGGTGCAGACGGCTTCGCGATCTGCCGCGATGTGCGCAAGGTGCTCGACATCCCCATCCTCATGGTCTCGGCACGCCTCGAAGACGTGGACAAGATCCGCGCGCTGGGGCTCGGTGCCGATGACTACATCGTAAAACCCTTCAGCCCGAGCGAGCTCGCCGCACGCGTCAAGGCACATATCACGCGCTACGAACGCCTCAAGGGCGGCGAACAGACAACGCCGACGATCCTGCGCTTCGGTGAGCTTGAGATCCAGCCGTGGACGCATCGCGTCTTTGTTGCAGGGCGAGAGGTGCACCTCGCCACGCGCGAGTTTGAGCTTCTGCTCTTTCTCGCGGAGCACCCGCAGATTGTATTCAGCAAGGAGACGCTCTACGACCGCGTCTGGGATCTGGATGCCATGGGCAACACCTCCACCGTTTCCGTCCACATGAACCGTCTCCGCGAAAAGATCGAGCCCGATCCCTCGACCCCGCAGTGGCTCCAGACCGTCTGGGGCGCGGGCTATCGCTTCAACAGTGAGGCGACAGGAGAGACATAAATTTTCTTCTCCAAATCCCATTTTTTTGTTATAATGGGAAGCGATTTTGCAAAATACTATCTTAGGGAGTGTATCTAACTCATGACAGCAACCGCATGGTCGATTCTGCCGCCGATCATCACCATCGTCCTCGCGCTCTGGACGAAGGAAGTCTATATGTCGCTCATCATCGGCATCTTCTCGGGCGCCATGCTCTTCGCGGGCGGCAACTTTCTGCAGGCAACGCTCACGATGTTTCAGGTCATGGCGGACAAGGTTGGGAGCAACGTCAACATCCTGGTCTTTCTCGTCATCCTTGGCATCCTCGTCGCCGCCATCACGCGCTCGGGTGCGATGAATGCCTACGGCGAGTGGGCGACGCGCACGATCAAGGGGAAGCGCAGCGCCTCCCTCGTCACCGTGCTGCTCGGCATCGTCATCTTCATCGACGACTACTTCAACTGCCTCACCGTCGGCACCGTCATGCGTCCCGTCACGGACAAGTTTCAGATCGCGCGCACAAAGCTCGCCTACATCATCGACGCGACGGCGGCACCGATCTGTATCATCGCCCCCGTTTCCAGCTGGGCGGCGGCAGTCGGCTCGTCCCTGCCGGAGGACGCGCCCATCGATGGCTTTATGCTCTTCTTGCAGACAATTCCATTCAACCTTTACGCATGGCTCACGATTCTCTTTATGCTCTTCATCATTTGGACGGGACGCGACTTCGGCGCCATGCGAAAGAGCGTCGAAAAATCCAACGTACATTTCGAGATCCCAAAGGAGTATCAGGACACGGCGGAGGCATCCGCGAGCGCGGCAAGCGAAGGACGCGGCAAGATGATCGACCTCATGCTCCCCCTTCTCGTCCTCATCGGTGCGTGCATCTACGGCATGCTCTATACGGGCGGCATTCATGAAGGCGCGAGCATTGCTGACGCCTTCGCCAACTGCGATTCATCAAAGTCACTCGTCCTCGGTTCCTTCATCGCCTTCGTCTTTACGGGGCTCCTTTACCTGCCGCGCCGCGTTGTTTCGTTCAACGTGTTCTGCGACAGCTTTGGCTGGGGCTTCAAGGCGATGACCCCCGCCATCTTCATCCTCTGCCTCGCGTGGACGCTCTCGGGCATCTGCAGCAAGGAGTATCTCGACCTCGGCGGCTTTGTCGGCTCCGTCGTGCAGGCAAATGCGGGCGTCGTCATGTTCCTTCCGCCGCTCTTCTTCCTCGTCGCGGCAGGTCTTGCCTTCGCCACCGGCACGAGCTGGGGCACATTCGGCATCCTCATTCCGATCGCGATCGCCGTCCTCGGGCAGAGCGCACCGGACATCCTCGTCGTTTCCGTCGCCGCCATCCTCTCAGGTGCGGTCTGCGGTGACCATGCCTCGCCCATCTCCGACACCACCATCCTCGCCTCGGCGGGCGCACAGTGCCACCACCTCGACCACGTATCGACACAGCTGCCCTACGTCGCCGTCGTCGCCTCCTGCTCCCTCCTCGGCTACATTGCCGACGGGCTCACAGGAAACGGCTACATCGGCCTCGGTATCGGCATCGTCGCCCTCGCACTCACGATGGCAGTCATCTCCACACGCATCAGTTCGGCGGAGAAGTAAAAGAATCACGGATAAATTCGGCACACAAAAATGCCGCCAATGAGGCACATCTCCTCATCGGCGGCATTTTAAGTATCTCTGAATTTATCCGCTTTTCCTAAACCTGAACAGAGTCCCAAGAGATGCCTGCGCAATCCGTCTGTCTATGATGTGTGCCAAGAGACCGGCAACCTGCGTCGCAATGAAATTGATCACGGCGAGGAGAACTATCATACAGTTGAGTCCCAAGAAAGAAAGCAGCGTGATCGGTCCCAGAACGATAAAATAAACGACGGTCAGCACCTTTACCAAAAACACGCCAAGAATGGTACTTACAATACCGCGTCGGACAAGGCGGATATTGCGCGTATGCTGATGCAGGAAGGTTTTGATCCGCCTTGATATCTCACCCGGAGAACGAATCTCTGCCCACAGCTTTTTCAGCGCAGCCCACTTCCTACGTATGAGTTCGCATAACCGCCCGTTTAGATTTCGGTATACCTCGGAGACGGAGGAAAGCCGACCGAGTTCATATCCCCATCCTCTGAGATCAATCATACTCCCCAGACTGCTCTTCAGCGTCCCAAAAAAAGATACGAAATGGATTTTCCGCAAGAACTGCCAGATTGCCTGCGGAGATAAATCCGGCATCGGCACTGACATGATGACCTTAATCAGACCAACGCATATTCTCAGGATCACACTGATCACTTGCAGAAGAATCCAGAGTCCCAACGATGCGGCATACACTTTCGGCTTCCGCTGCATGCCGTTCTTCCTGCGCCTCAGTCGTTCCATCAATGTCATTTACGTACAGCACCTCCCCCGTATTCCCTAAACCTCACTTACACTCCCCCTGCGGTTCGTGAGCGGCTTGTGGCCATAGTGATCGAGGCAGAAATTCACCTGATCCACGTTGTATTTGCGATGTACGATAAAGAACTCGACAATCAGATCACTCTCGCTGCTGTGCGAGAGTGTATAGCCCGCACGCCGCAGAAGATCCTGCGCATCCGCAAGTGACAGGTGCAGAGCAATCGCAAACGCGAGCGCCGTCTCCTTCGTCGGATGATAGTTCTTGTCCGTCCGAATCTTGGAGAAATGCGCCTTTGTCACACCCGCCTTCGTATAGATCTCGGAGGGCTTGCGCCCTGTGCGCTCAATCAGATAGAGAAGATGCTCCGAGAAGGAATCCTCCATCTTTTTGAGCAGACCATTGATCGCCCCCAAGAGATCAATGGATGACGTGCGCGGTCCTGCAAATGTACGCAGATCATCTACGTGCAGCCGGCGAACCTCTCGCTCCGCTTCGTAATGCGCATCGATATATGCCGCAAGTGCCGCAAAAGGAAACAATGATGCCGCTACGGTTGGGCAACGACGACATCAAGATCCAATTTTCCGCATACCAAATAGATCATGGTCTTGAAGTATTCCATATTCCGGAATCCTCGTGCACGACACTTCAGATTCTGGATAACACTGTTCATTCCCTCAAGTACGGCGTTGGTGTACTTGTATTTGAAGTAGTTGAGAATTTCCTCGCTATGTCTCCGTACGAGCCACGCGAACTCCTTCATCGGTTCCAGCCGGCTGTGCATCATCCAACTGCATAGGCGGCGCAGCCTCTCATCGGCATGTTCTTTGTCCATACAGGTTTCATAGATTTCCTGCAACGCAATCCGCATGCAATATGCGCCCGCCGTGCGCAGATGTTTCCTGCAAAGGGCAGTCTTCTTCTCCCGCTGGTTTTCCGTGAGATTCTTCTCGTTCTTCAGCCAGATGTATTTCGTCCTCCGTAGAAGTTCGTTCGTCTTCGCCTCTTCTTTGCGTACCTTGTCCACAGCTTCGTTGCAATGTTTGACGACATGGAACTTGTCGATGATCGTGTGCGCTTCGGGGAAGTTCTCCAGGATTCCTTTGCGAAAGCCCAACGACATGTCGCAGGTGATGACGCCGACGTTTTCTGTGCTGCCTCCATGCGCCCTGAAGTCTTCGACAAAACGCCCCACCGTTTCATGGTCTTAGAAGTGTGAAGCCACAGTTCGGTCTTGCCCAAGGAACGGATACGGTCTTTGTCCCGTGCTCTTTACAGCGGATACGTGGAAGGGCTGCGTGCAGGTAGGTCTTGTACTGAAAGAAGTCCAGATGTCTCCATGTCCGCTCAGAGGTGTCGTAGGCGGTCATGGATTCCACGCATCCTTCTTCCGGGCAGTGAAATTTCCCGCCACGTGCAAATCCTACGTAAATATGGAGTTCCTTCATGGAAGCCTTCTCCTTTGAGGGGAGGAACTCGACCCGTTCCACACGCCAAGGTGCATCAAGATTCAATGCGGCAGAAAACAAGAACAACGTATCCATGATGATTTCTCCAGTCTGTTTTTCGGGATATTATATCATGTCTGCCGATCATCTTGAAACCTCCTACCCACACGAATTAGCGAAAGGCCACAAAAAAAGCCGCTCGCTATCGAACGGCTCTCTCATAACAAAAAGGCAACGATCAAATCACAGCGCCGCAAGCATATCCTGCACGCCCTTCAAATATGTATCGCGTGCAAAGTTCACGAGTTCGCCTGTTTTGCGGACTTTCACCTCGATACTCCCGTTCTCGATGGTCTTCGGTCCGATCGCAATCCGCACGGGGTAGCCGATCAGGTCGCAGTCGTTGAACTTGACGCCTGCTCGCTCGCGCCGATCGTCGAGCAGAACATCGACGCCTGCCGCGCACAGCTCCTCATAGACCTCTTCGGCGTACGCAAGCTGCTCTGGAACCTTCGCATTGACCGCGACGACGACAACCTCGTACGGCGCAATCGCGCGCGGCCAGATGATGCCATGCTCGTCGTTGTTCTGCTCAATCGCTGCCGCCATCGTGCGCCCGACGCCGATGCCGTAGCAGCCCATCTGCAGGGGCTGTGCCTTGCCCGCCTCGTCAAGGAAGGTTGCACCCATCGCCTCGCTGTACTTCGTGCCGAGCGCAAAGATCTGCCCCGCCTCAATGCCGCGCCCGATATGGAGGTGCCCGTTCTCACAGGCAGGGCACTCGTCCCCCTCCGCGACGAGGCGGATGTCCGCCACCGTCACCGTGCCGAAGTCGCGCTTTGGATTGACATTTGTATAGTGGAAGTCCTGCTCATTCGCGCCCGAGACGGCGTTGTGCATCCGCATCGCCGTCTCATCGACGACGATATGCGTGCCCTCCGCAATGCCGATCGGGCTCATAAATCCGGGGCATCCGCTCGCCGCACGAATTGCCGCCTCATCTGCCATCCGCAGCTCGCGCGCGCCTGGAACGGCGTTCGCGAGCTTCACCTCGTTGACCTCGTGATCGCCGCGCAGGAATGCGAGGATGAGGGTATCGTCCTCCGCCTGATAGGCAACCGCCTTGATCGTCTTTTCCACGGGAACCTTGAGATACTCTGCGAGCAGGGCAATCGTATGCGTGCCGGGCGTCGCCACCTTCTCAAGCGGCAGTTCCGCCTCTTCGGGCGCATCGATCGGGCGCAGCGCCGCCTTCTCATCGCTCGCCGCGTAGCTGCACGCATCGCAGCACGCAATGCGCGACTCGCCCTCGGGCGCGAGGACGGTAAACTCCTCAGAGTGCCCGCCGCCGATCGCGCCGCTGTCCGCCTCCACCGCGCGGAAGTTCAGACCGCAGCGCGTGAAGATGTTGGAATACGCGACGTACATCTTTCGGTAGGACTCGTTCATCCCCTCGACATCCTTATCGAAAGAATAAAGGTCTTTCATGATAAACTCGCGGCTGCGCATGACGCCGAAGCGCGGACGGCGCTCGTCGCGGAACTTGTCCTGAATCTGATAGAGCATGACGGGCAGCTGCTTGTACGAGCGCAGTTCATCGCGTACCAGTGCCGTAATCATCTCCTCGTGCGTCGGACCCATGCAGAACTCACGATCATGGCGATCCTTCACGCGGATCATCTCCGCACCGTATGCGCCCCAGCGTCCGCTCTCCTCCCAGAGCTCGGACGGCTGCAGGATCGGCATCATGATCTCCTGTCCGCCCGCCGCATCCATCTCCTCACGGATGATCTGCTCAATCTTGCGGATCGTGCGCCACGCGAGCGGCAGATACGTATACATGCCGCCCGCAGACTTGCGGATGAGCCCTGCACGGTACATGAGCTGATGGCTTGCGATCTCCGCCTCCGCAGGCGTATTCCTGAGTGTGGGCGCATACAGATTCGTTGCTCTCATGACGTTTTGCGTTCCTCCAATATTGCATCAATCTCCCGAAACAGTTCGGGGAGCAGTTCTTCTTCCTTTACCTTACGGATGACCTCGCCCTTGCGGAAGATCAGTCCCTCACCGTTCCCGCCGGCGATGCCGACATCCGCGCCGCGCGCTTCGCCGGGACCGTTCACAACACAGCCCATCACAGCGACCTCGATGGGGTCCTCCATCCCGCGCAGACGCTCCTCGACCTTCTCCGCGATCTCCACAAGGTTGATGCTTGTGCGCCCGCACGTCGGACAAGCGACGAGCGTCGGGCCGTATTCCTTGAGCCCAAGCGCCTTGAGTATTTCATTTGCCGTGCGCACCTCGACCACGGGATCGCCCGTGAGAGAAATGCGAATCGTATCGCCGATGCCCTCCGCAAGCAGTGCCCCGACGCCGACCGAGGACTTGATGATCCCCGTTCCCGCCGTGCCCGCCTCCGTGATACCGAGGTGGAGCGGATAGTCGACGCGCTCGCTCATGAGACGGTATGCCGCAAGCGTCAGCGGCACATCATGCGCCTTGAGCGAGATCTTCATATCGTAGAAGCCCTGCTCCTCAAGCACGCGTACATGCTCCATCGCGGATTCGACCAATGCTTCTGCCGTTACTCCGCCGTATTTCGTCAGGATTTTATGATCGAGCGATCCGGCGTTGACTCCGATGCGGATCGGGATACTGCCCTCGCGCGCTGCCGCAACCACCTTCTTCACGCGCTCCGTCCCACCGATGTTGCCGGGATTGATGCGCAGTGCCGCGACGCCCTGCGCCATCGCCTCAAGTGCGAGCTTGTAGTCGAAGTGGATGTCTGCAACGAGCGGCGTCTTTACCTGCCGCACAATATTGCCGAGATTCTTCGCTGTCTCCATGTCAGGCACGGCGACGCGCACGATGTCGCAGCCTGCCGCTGCAAGCTCACGAATCTGCTGCACCGTCGCCTCCGTGTCCGTTGTCTTCGTATTGCACATGGACTGCACCGAGATCGGAGCGCCGCCCCCGATGGGGATATTTCCTATGTGAATCTGCCGCGTCCTACGACGTTCATAGCTTGCCATAGCGAAGGTCAACCTCCTGCAAAGATACGTACAACGTCATTCTTCATCGCAAGCAGCATGAGCAGCACAATGAGCCCCACGCCTGCGTTCTGGATGTAGTGCATGACCTTCGGGCTGAGCGGCTTACCGCGTACCGCCTCGACACAAAGCGTGAGGAAATGCCCCCCATCCAGTGCCGGCACGGGAAGGAGGTTGATGATCGCAAGGTTGAGGCTAAGAAGCGCCGCAAAGTTGAGGAGCGGCACAATGCCCATCTCTGCAACCTCGCCCGCCATCTGCGCCACACCGATCGGCCCCGCGAGCTCTGAACCGGAGAGTTCGAGAATGATGCGATAAAGCGCGTCAAGCATCATGACAATGATCATCGCCGTCCGCTCGAACGCCATGGAGATCGACTGGAAGAATCCCGGGTATGTGCTCTCATACGCGTTCACAATGCCGATGACACCGCGATCGTGCGCCGCATCATAATGCGGTGTCACGCTGACCGTCAGTTCCCGTCCCGCGCGATCTACCTGCATGGTCATCGGGACAGTCCCATGGTTCGAACGGATGGCATCCACCATCTCCTGCCACGTTTCAATGGGCTGCCCGTCAATCGCAAGGATACGGTCATTTGCCTGAAGCCCCGCCTGTGCCGCGGGGTTATCTGCGAGCACTGTGCCGAGCACGGGCGCGGGGTTCGGCGTCTGTACTCCGGCAAAGAAGAAGATGCCGAAGAAGAGCACGACGGGCAGGATAAAGTTCATCGCCGAGCCCGCAAGGATCACAATCATCCGCGAGAGAATCGGTTTGCGGCAGTAGCCGCGGTCACCCGCATCATTATCATCTGCTGCCATGCCTGCAATGTCGTTGAATCCACCGAGTGGAACAATGCGAATTGAGTAGACTGTCTCGCCATAGCGGAAGCTGACCAAGCGCGGACCAAAGCCAATGGCGAATTCATCTACGCGCATCCCCGTCAGCTTTGCCGTGATGAAATGCCCGAGCTCGTGCACAAAGACGAGGAGCCCAAAGACGAATACAGTCGCGAGAATTTTTTCTAACATCCAAGCTCCTTTATGTCAGCGCAATACAAAGTAAATCGTATAGTAGTAAACGAGCGGTGCCGTAAAGAGAACGCTATCAAAGCGATCCCAGATGCCGCCGTGCCCGGGGATGATCGCCCCCGAATCCTTGATGCCCACATGTCGCTTCATCAGCGACTCCACGAGATCACCGAGGGTGCCAAGGATGGCAATCGCCGCACCAAGCCCTGCCATCTGCGCGAGCGGCATCGCGAGCAGCCATCCGAGCCCCGTCATCGCTGCAACCGTACCGATGAGCCCACCAAGGAATCCCTCGATCGTCTTGTTCGGACTGATTGCAGGCGCGAGCTTGTGCGAGCCGAACGCGCGTCCTGCGAAGTAGGCAAAGCTGTCGCTCGCCCACGTCCCGATAAACATGACCCAGACCATCGCCGTTCCGAGATCAAATGTCTCGATTGGCGTGACATAGCTGCCAACCGCAAGATTGCGCAGCATAATGAGATAGGCAAACGGCAGCCCGATGTAGCAGATGCCTGCCACAGAGATACACACATCCGGCACAGATACATCCCCGCGCAGGAGCACCGAGGTAATGAGTACAAGTAGGACAGATGCCGTCAGGACAAACAGAATAATATCGATCTGCCCCAAATAGGCACCGTAGAGCATACCGCCGATGCTGAGAAGCCCCGAAAAGAGCGTGAGGTTTCCGCCGCGACGCGAAAAGGCACGCACGTACTCAAGCCATGCGAGCACGGCGAGCAACGCCGCCGCAATGATAAACGTCCGCCCCCCCTCCTGAATCACATAGGTGGCGAGCGCAATACCAATTGTTCCGGAAATAATGCGTATAATCAAAGACAGCCTCCAATTTATTCTTCTGCCGAGAGCCCACCAAAGCGGCGGCTGCGTCCTGCGAAATCCTCAATCGCGTGCGCCAGCTCCTCCGGTGTAAAATCCGGCCAATGTGTATCTGTGAAATAGAGCTCCGCATATGCCGACTGCCAGAGGAGAAAGTTGCTGAGGCGAAGATCACCGCTCGTACGGATGAAGAGATCCACGGGCGGATCCCCCGCCGTATCGAGTGCATGCGAAAAAAGGTCTTCGTCGATCTCCTCCGGCGTAATCTCCCCTGCCGCCACGCGTACGGAGATTGCGCGTACGGCACGCAGGATCTCGTCCTGACTGCCGTAGTTCGCCGCAAGGTTAAAGTGCATCCCCGTATTGTTCGCTGTGCGCTCCTCCGCCTCCTCCATGCGGCGCAGAAAGCGCTCCGTAAAGCGGTCACGCCGTCCGATGAAGCTCATGCGCACATGCTGTGCATGCATCTCTGCAATCTCTTTTTCAAGGAAAGAGTCAAAGAGATTCAGCAGGAAATCGACCTCGCGGTGCGGACGCTTCCAATTCTCCGTAGAGAACGCGTAGACCGTCAGCACCTCGACTCCTATCTCCGACGCCGCGCGAACGATCCGCTTCAGCGTACGTGCACCCGCCTCGTGTCCCGCAGAGCGTGAGCGTCCCTGCGCCTTCGCCCAGCGTCCATTCCCATCCATAACAATGGCAATATGGCGCGGCAGTTGTTCATGGTCAACCGAGAATCCGGAGGGGAGAGGCGGCTCTGCGGCGGCAGATCTGCGTTTGCCGACACCCAATATCTTTCTCCACATATCTATCTCTTCCATCCTCCCTGAGCTACGCTCCCTCAATCTACCAAAACACCCCTTCGGCAGTGCCGGAAGGGGCTGTGTCTGTTCAACGCAACGCTTCCTCGTACGCGGCTACCGTATCACTCCGCGCGGGTGCAGGTGTATATGTGACCACACAGTCGTCACCATGCCACCGCACACGAATAACATATGGCTCCGCCGGATCCACCAAAAAGAAGGTGCGTGGCGAACGTGTTTCACAAAGCTCATAGGCTATCTCCTCTGCATTAAGCTCCTGAGAAACCGCATTCCATGGACGCGCCAAAAGGAGATCCGTCATCAGATTTCCATGACCTCTTTTTCCTTTGCCGCACGCATCTCTTCCATCTGCTTGACGAACTTATCCACGAGTTTCTGCACAGAGTCCTGTCCGCGCTTGGACTCGTCCTCGTTGATCTCCTTGTCCTTCTCGAGCTTCTTGATCGCCTCATTCGCGTCACGGCGGATATTGCGCAGGGCGACCTTTGCATCCTCTGTCTTCTTGCCGACCGTCTTGATCAGCTCCTTGCGCCGCTCCTGCGTTGGCTGTGGGATCGCAAGGCGGATCACCGTACCGTCCGAGTTCGGTGAGAGACCGAGATCGGACTTCGAGATCGCGATCTCGATCTCGTGCAGGATGGACTTCTCCCATGGTGTAATAACGATCATGTGAGGCTCCGGCACCGTCACCTTCGCGAGCTGATTGACCGACGTTGGGGTCCCATAGTAAGGCACCATCACCTTGTCTAGGAGGTTCGGCGTCGCACGCCCCGCACGCAGGGATGAGAACTCCCGGCGGAGCGCCTCAATCGCCTTGTTCATGCTTGCTTCATGCTTCGAGAGAATTTCCTTAATCATACAGCCTCGCCTCCTACGGTCGTTCCAATCGGCTCTCCAAACGATGCACGCGCGATATTCGCATAATCGTCAATATTAAACACAACGATGGGAATCTTGTTTTCCATGCACAAGCTCGTTGCTGTCGCATCCATGACCGCCAACCCCTTCTTGAGAATGTCAATATAGGCTAGGGTTTCAAAGCGTTTCGCATTGGGATTCTTGTTCGGATCGCAGTCATAGATTCCGTCCGTTCCCTTCTTCGCCATGAGAATCACATCTGCCTCGATCTCAGCCGCACGCAGGGCTGCTGTCGTATCCGTCGAAAAATACGGATTGCCTGTGCCTGCACCAAAGATCACAACGCGTCCTTTCTCCATGTGGCGGATTGCACGGCGTCGGATATAGGGTTCTGCCACCTGACGCATCTCGATCGCACTCTGCACGCGCGTATCGACATCCTGTTTTTCGAGTGCGTCCTGAAGAGCAAGCGCATTCATCACTGTCGCCATCATGCCCATGTAGTCTGCCGTCGTGCGGTCCATGCCCTTTGCACTGCCCGCAAGACCGCGCCAAATATTGCCGCCGCCGACCACGATGGCAACGTCGATGCCATGATCGCGTACCTTCTTAATCTGCGCGGCAATGTCCTCAACAACGGCAGGATTGATGCCAAAGCCCTGATCTCCCGCCAGAGCCTCTCCGCTGAGTTTCAATACGACACGACGATATTTCGCTCCCACGATGACTCCTCCTGTTTCTCTTTGCGCCATTATAGCATACTTTACGCTGTCTGTCTGCAAAAAAGGGGCGCCGTACGAAGCAAAATATGCTTCGAACAACAGCCCCTTCTCATCATTCCCTTACTGCATCTGTGCAGCAACCTCCGCAGCAAAATCTTCCTGCTTCTTCTCAATGCCTTCACCGAGCTGGAAGCGCGTGAATGCCTTGACCTCGACGCCGCCCAGCACAGCCGAAACCTTCTGCTCGGGATCCTTCACGAACTTCTGCTCAAGCAGGCAAACCTCTTCGTAGAACTTATTGATGCGCCCCTCGACCATCTTCTCAATGATCTTCTCGGGCTTGCCCTCCTCAAGTGCCTGCTTGCGGAGGACTTCCTTCTCGTGCTCGATATCATCTGCCGTCACGCCGGAACGGTCAATCGCAATCGGCGATGCCGCCGCAATCTGCATCGCGATGTCCTTGCCGAGCTGTTCATCGCCGCCGGAGAGCTCCACGAGAATGCCGATCTTGCCGCCCATGTGGATGTACGTCGCAACACGGCCCGTGCTCTCATAGCGTGCAAAGCGGCGCAGCGAAATCTTCTCGCCGATCGTCGCCGTTGCCTCGGTGATGAGGGAGGCAACATCCTTACCATCGATTGTACTTGCGTTCAGCGCATCGAGATCGGCCGGATTCGTCTCTGCAATATGCTTTGCAACCTTCGCGCTCAGCTCACGGAACTGCTCGTTGCCCGCCGCAAAGTCCGTCTCACAGTTGATCTCGACAATCGCGCCGACCTTTGCATCCGGCGCGAGATACGCCGTCACGGCACCCTCAGCAGCAATGCGGCCCGCCTTCTTCTCCGCCTTCGCAATGCCCTTCTCACGCAGATAGTCGATCGCCTTCTGCATATCGCCGTCGGTTTCTGCAAGCGCTTTCTTGCAGTCCATCATACCCGCGCCTGTGCGCTCACGCAGTTCCTTTACCATTGCAGCAGTGATTGCCATTGTATTTCCTCCCTAAATTGTCTCAAAAAAAGGGGCAAGGGATAACACTCCCTTACCCCTCAGATTGTTTCCTTACTCCGCCTCAGCTGTCTCCGGTGCGCCGCCCTGATTGCCCTCAAGCACAGCGTCCGCCATGCAGCCTGTGAGGAGCTTCACCGCGCGGATTGCATCATCATTGCCCGGGATCACGTAGTCGATCTCATCCGGATCGCAGTTCGTATCAACAATCGCGACAATGGGAATGTTCAGCTTGCGTGCCTCGGCGACCGCAATGCGCTCCTTGCGCGGATCGACGACGAAGAGCGCGCCCGGCAGACGGTTCATATCCTTGATGCCGCCCAGATAGCGCTCGAGCTTCTCCTTCTCATGGCGCAGCCCCTGCACCTCTTTCTTCGTCAGCACCTCGAACGTCCCGTTCTCCTCCATCTCCTCAAGTGTCTTGAGGCGGTGGATGCGGCGCTGAATCGTCTGGAAGTTCGTCATCATGCCGCCGAGCCAGCGCTCATTGACATAGAACATATTTGCACGCAGAGCCTCCTCGCGGATCGCCTCCTGCGCCTGTTTCTTCGTTCCGATGAAGAGAACAGACTTGCCTTCCTGCGCAACGCTGCGGAGAAAGTTATACGCCTCGTCCACCTTGCGCACCGTCTTCTGCAGATCGATGATGTAGATACCGTTGCGCTCTGTGAAGATATAGCGCGCCATCTTCGGGTTCCAGCGGCGGGTCTGATGTCCGAAGTGGACGCCTGCCTCCAGAAGCTGCTTCATAGAAATTACTGCCATGGAAAATACCTCCTGTTGTTCTTCCGCGCCCCTCATCCGACGCACCACCACGCACAGCGCGGCACAGAGCGACTATCGGGAACGCGTGATTTTTAAGGAATCGCTGATAAAATGAAGTCTGTCAGATTGGTGCAGATTTTTTATCCTGTCAAGGAGACAAACCTAACGCTGCAAAGGCTATGTGGAGGATTTGTCGACGATGGCAGGGCGAAAAAGATGTGCCAAGATGGCAGTACTGAATTTATCGGTGCTTCCTAAACACTGCGGAGTATTATAGCATAAGAAAAGCTGCAAAACAACGCTCCATCATATTTTTTTGCATAAAAAATGGAGAGCAGCGATGCTCTCCATCCCTAAAGTTCAAAGGATCAATACGTCCGTGCGGCTGCCTCCGTCACATCCACGCCCTTCGGCGCATAGAGAACGATCGCACTCGATACCATGCGCGCCGTGCCATGGAGTACATAGCAGGCACCATTCAGAAAGTCGCAGACGCGACGACGCTCCGCCTCGTTCAGGCAGTCGAAATTGACCGCGACGGCAATCCCCTTCTTGAGCTGGACAACTGCCGATCCCACGTCATCATAACGGCGTGGACGATGGATGCGAACCTTGAGTTCCGCAACCTTCGTCGTATGGACGGTCAGCGGCGTACCGCCGTCTCCCACCGTGGGTGTACCGTGCGCTGATGAAGACGTTCCATATGTCGCGGAGGAAAAGGACACCGTGCCACCATTCGCAACGCGGCGCTGCACAACCTCCTCTTGGCGAGTCCGGGCAGACACCTTAGGAACAGGCTCCTGCGCTTCTTCTACATCCTCATACAAATCATCCTCGGGAGGAATAAATGAGTCCACGACACGCGAAGTCATATTCTTCACGCGCGAAAGCAATGAATTTGCACCCATTTATCTCTTCCTTTCTTAGTAGATTATATCCAGATGAAACTAGTAACAATTCTTCATTTTATTAACTTAGACATACTAGCATATTTTTTTCAGAATTACAATAAAATCCCCATTAAACAAAATTTTCCCGGTCAATACAGGACTACAGCTTTATTTTCGTGCATTCTTTGCCGCGCGCCCACGCGCCGTACGGTCAAGAATTGCCTTGCGCAGACGAATGTTCTCCGGCGTCACCTCGACCAGCTCATCATCGTTGATGTACTCAAGCGCCTGCTCGAGGCTCAGAATGCGCGGCGGCGTGAGACGGATCGCCTCGTCCGACGCCGATGTACGCATATTCGTGACATTCTTCTTCTTACACGGATTGATGTCCATGTCGATGTCACGCGAATTCTCGCCCACGATCATCCCCTCATACACCTGCTGCCCCGGCGAGATGAACATCGTTCCGCGATCCTGCAGGGAGAAGATACCGTAACCCGTCGTCTCTCCCTGCTCGAAGGCCACAAGTGAGCCGTGCGAACGGCCGGTCATATCCCCCTTATACGGCACATAACCGTGGAAAATATGATTCATGATGCCGTTTCCCTTTGTGCTCGTCAGCAGCTCCGAGCGGAACCCAATCAACCCGCGTGCCGGGATGAAGAACTCCATGCGGATATAGCCCGAGAGCTCCGTCATATTCGACAACTCCGCCTTACGTGTGCCGAGCGCCTCCATGACCGCGCCCATGTACTCCTGCGGCACCTCGACCGTCAGATTTTCCATCGGTTCGCATTTCTGCCCATTGATCGTCTTATAGACGACCTCCGGCTTCCCGACCTGCAGTTCATAGCCCTCACGGCGCATCTGCTCAATCAGGATCGAGAGATGCAGTTCACCACGTCCCGAAACCTTGAACACGTCTGCCGAATCCGTCTCCTCGACGTGCATGGCGACGTTTGTCTCGATCTCCTTGAAGAGGCGGTCACGAATGTGACGCGAGGTGACAAACTGCCCCTCACGTCCCGCAAACGGGCTCGTATTGACACCGAACGTCATCGAGAGCGTGGGCTCATCGATGTTGATCGTCGGCAGTGCCTCCGGATTCTCTGCATCTGCCACCGTATAGCCGATGCTCACATCGCCGAGTCCCGTCAGGGCGACGATCTCGCCCATGCCTGCCTCATCCACATCGACGCGCCTCAAGCCCTGATAGACATAGACTTTGCCGACTTTCGCCTTGGTGTCATGGTCGCCGCTGATGATAACAACATTCTGATTCGGACGCACCGAGCCGCGGATGATGCGTCCAATGGCGACGCGTCCCACATAATCATCTGCCTCGAGCGTCGTCACCATCATCTGCAGAGGACCGTCCGCATCACCCTGCGGTGCCGGAATCTCCTTCACAATCGTCTGCATCAAGGGTTCCAGATTGTCGCTCTCGTCCTCCATATTATACTTTGCGATACCGTCGCGCGCCGTCGCATAGATCACGGGGAAGTCAAGCTGATCATCATCCGCGTCCAGCTCCATAAAGAGTTCGAGAACCTCATCGTAGACATCGTCCACACGCTGATCCGGACGGTCAATCTTATTGATAACAACGATCGGCTTGAGCCCCTGCTCAAGTGCCTTGCGCAGCACATATTTCGTTTGCGGCATCGGTCCTTCAAACGCATCGACAAGCAGGAGAACACCGTCCACCATATTGAGGACACGCTCCACCTCGCCCCCAAAATCCGCATGTCCCGGCGTATCCACGATATTGATCTTGATATCGTCATAGAGAATCGCCGTATTCTTTGAGAGAATCGTAATCCCGCGCTCGCGCTCAATATCACCCGAGTCCATCACGCGCTCGTTCACCTGCTCATTCGAGCGGAACACGTGACTCTGCCGCAGCATCGCATCCACGAGCGTCGTCTTCCCGTGATCGACGTGTGCAATGATCGCGATGTTGCGCAGCTTATCATTTGTCGTCATATCGTAAATATGCCTCCCCATAGTATCCGTTCAAAAACAGCTTTTCTATCTTATTATAGTTACCCCTCTTTGTCAACATTTTTATGAGCTGCTACTAGTATCTTGGGCAAAGAAAAAGCTCTCACGCGTATGAGAGCTTCACATTACAGTATTACGGAAGCACTGATAAATTCAGCGCCATCATCTTGGCGCATCTTTTTTGCCCGCTTTTCGCCCGCGATCCTCCACATAGCGGGCAGCTATGCGTCCGGTTTGTCTCCTTGACAGGACAAAAATCTACGCCAATCTGCAGGACTTCATTTTATCAGCGATTCCTTCAGGAACCGTGGAAGGAGGTGGGCACATGGAGTTCCGATGCTGGATGGGGCTGATGATCGAGGGGAAGTCCTACATCATCGCGGAGAAGATTCAGTACAAGGAAAAGACATCGGACGATGTATGGACGGAGTACGGACTTGTCACGGAGGAAAGCAATGATCGTACATGGCTGACCGTCGCGGACGGTGGTCTCTCGTGCAATCTGTCCTCCCCTGCGGGGAAGAAGGTGCCAAATGGGTTCCGTTTGCATGACAAGGGGACGGAAGTGGTGACGGGCGTCTGGGGCGATACGGACGCCGCAGTCGGTGATGAGGCGACGTACGCGCAATACGAGACTGCGGATGGGAAGTTCACGTTCTTTATTGAGAACTGGAGCGGAGAGAAAAACGCCTCGATGGGACGTAGGATCGCCGCCGCCGATATTGCGCCCGAAGCACCGCCGCCCGCCGAACGCCTGCGGGCAATGGCGCGAGCAAAGCGGGCAAAGACGCTCCACGGCATCGGGCTTGTCATGATCGGCGCGTGTATCTACGGGGCGGTCACGTTCCTTCTCGTCGGTCTCCTCGGGAACGACGGTTTCAGCACATGGGACTGGCATGCAATTCGCGATTTCGTGAATCTCCCCTATGTCATGCACGAACGCCTCAGTGATGCTCCCTACCACACGGAGCAGCAGGAGGAGGACGGCACTCTGGTTTACACGGCGCAGGTCGATGCAGGCATCGCCGCTCTGGATCTCATCGAGGGCATGGACGGCAGGGTGAAGGACGCGTACGAGGATCTCGGCGATGCGGAGCATCCGATTGTGATTCGCACGCAGACGGAGACCGCACGCATTACGAGCGCGGCGGACGGCACGGCGCACATTGTCGTGACGCAGGCAAGCCCCGACCGCGCACCTGCCGCCGACCGGCTTCAGCGCAGTCATACCCTCTTCCGCTACGCTGTGCTCGTTCGCACGGGCGATACACGCGGACGGGCGGAGGTGATAACAGAAACACCGTAACAAGAGGTGCTTTGCCGACATTTTTTCTTTGAGGAGTATCGCACGCGAAACACGGCCGCATAAAGGAGAACACACATGATTGATCCATCCGTACTCATGCTCACGGCATTCTACGCCGCGTTCGGCATCCTGCTCATGATCGTGTCCAACATCGTCATCGACTTCTTCATCCCCGGCGACTTCGCCGAGGAGATTCGACGCGGCAACCGCGCGGTCGCGTGGCTCTCGGCGGGCTCGTTCATCGGGATTGGCGAGATCCTGCGCGCCGTCATTCTATCGCCCGCCTATGATGCGCTGACAACGGACTTTGTGCAGGGCGTCATCGCAAGTGCCGTCTACGCCGCCGTCGGCATCCTCTGTTTCATCGTCGGCTTTTTCATCATCAACGCGTGGCATCGCAAATACGCGCTTGCCGCCGAGATTCAGCGCGGCAATACGGCGGCGGGCATCTTCGTGTTCGGGATCTTCGTCGGGCTGTCGCTCGTCATCAGCGGCGCGGTACACTAACGGGGCATGCCATGGAGAATGCAGGACGAAAGGCAAAAATTCTCGCTGCCGTATTCGCATCGGTCGCGGCGCTCGGTGCGGGGTATTACTATCGCAACGACATTATATATGAGCTGTGCGAGGTCGTACACCCTGCGTGGAACGCGGGCGAGCAGCGGCTCTCGGATGCCTATGGGCGGCGCTTCACGCTGATGAACGGCGGCGACGGCACGGAGACCGCACTCTATGACGACAGCACTGCCGTCACCTTTCGCCACGACGGCGCGGGCGACCT
>ERZ773070.745-NODE-745-length-22373-cov-7.000582_pt1 | contig 22373 bp, 25 predicted proteins | sample MGYA00580618_ERZ773070 | MGnify/ENA primary metagenome ERZ773070 (study PRJEB29015, sample SAMEA2738023) | human oral metagenome | biome: human oral; feature: human-associated habitat; material: dental | place: China | collected 2019 ... | reverse complement strand
AAAAACGGCTGAATTTGTTTTTTAGCAAACTCTGGACTACATTTGTGGCAATGATAGCTTCAATCAGGTGTATATGATAGTAACCATAGCAAATCAAAAAGGTGGTGTCGGAAAAACGACACTTATAGCCCTAATAGCCAATTACCTAGCCCAGCGGGGTAAGGCGCCTTTGCTGATCGATACAGATCACCAGAGAAGCTTGACATACTTGCGCAAGACTGATACAGAGAACTTTCCAGCTCAAGAAGTTCCCTATCAGATCATCGAGCTAGATCTGTCTAATCCTCGGGAGGTTAAAGAATACCTTAATGAGTTGAGGAAGGAGGACGTTGTCTCTCTCCTAGATGCTCCAGGAAACCTTACAGAGGATGGTCTTCTTTACCTCCTCTCATCGAGTGATGTAATCATCATCCCCTTCCAGTATGAACGTAAGTGTCTAGACAGTACAGGGACTTTCTTAAGCGTATTTAGTCAAGTAGCACAGCACGCCAAAACCAGCCCAAGACTTCTCTTTGCTCCCAATCGTGTGCGTTCTGGAGAGGGTCTGAAGGCAGAAAAGGAGATGTGGGCAAAGGTCGATGACGCATTGTCTAACCATGGTACAATCCTGCCAGTGATTAGAGATCTAAGTTGCCTCAAGCGTGTCAATACTCTACAACTCACTCGAGAGCAAGAGCAAGCTTGCAGAAGCACTCTCGAAAGCATCTACACTATCCTATGCCCGATATAGTAGAACGCCTCGGTAGCATAAGAAAGCTAGGACAAGAAGGCTCTGCCATCCAAGCGCCCCGTAGCGATGAAAAGCAAAGAAAACAGAGGGGGAAAGCTCTTCCTAGTCTCTCTCCTACAGAGACAGAGGTAAGGTCAATACATATTCGCCTCCCTCAGCAACAAGTGAGAAAACTAGATCTCCTCCGACTCTCTGCAAAAAGTAGTAGAACATCGATCATCGAGCAGGCAGTAGAAGAATATCTCTCCTCAGATCAAGTGAGAAAAGAACTAGACGAAATCAAGAAATCAATGTGACATGGGATTTACCTACTTCGTTATTGCTGTTATAGCCGTGCTTCTCGGCTACTATATATGGGCTATCAAGCAGGAAGCATCTCCAAAACTTACCCTGCACTCAGAAGATGTAGAGGAAGAGGTTGAATATGAGTTCAGCGAACCGATACGGGTCTCTGAGGAGTATATCATGGGGCGCAAGATGGAAAATGAACGACAGGGAAAAGAAGTCGAAGCTCCTCAGCCCACCAGTGAGGAGAATAAGGCAGTATCACTACCTAAAGATGAGGTTGAGTTCATGCATCTGATCGATTTTTCAAAGGCAAAGCGATATGGGAACGATCTAGCGAGCCTAGTACAGGATGTTCTTTCCCCTACTGTTTCTTCTTTTGCTACCTCCGAAGTAGAGTTCTTTCATCTGACAAATCTCAGAGACCATATACTCGCTGGTCGCCAGATGTTCTCGGGTATCCAAATAGCCTAGTCATACCCCTCTATAAGGGGTTCGTAAATAATTATTATAGTTATATGAAGAAATTCGACCTACGGGCTTTCGCCCATCGAAAGGATGTGCGAATCCTTTCCCTGACAGCTCTTGCTGTACTCGCTTCAACCCTCTCTGCGGACGCTCAGACTGGCGGTCTTACAGGAGGTTTCGCCAAGGCAGCCTCTGACCTCAAGAGCTACCTCCCCCTAGTACAAAAGATCATCTTTGCTCTTGCAGGGCTGGTCTTTCTCCTAGGAGGTGCGAGCATCTATATCAAGATGACCAACGGTGAGCAAGATGTTAAGTCTAGCATCATGATGTACGTCGGTGGTGTTCTCTTCCTTCTCATTGTAGGAGGTCTAGCACCAACGATCTTCGGATAAGCATCGCCTAGTGTACCAAGATGAGCGATTATCCTTACGTCCTTGTATATAGAGGTATCCAGAAGCCACTAGAGTTTATGGGGCTTCGAGGCAGATATGTCTACATTGGAGCAGGTATAGCTGTAGTGGCTATTCTGCTATTCATTGTTGGGTTCATTCTTGTCGGGTTGTTGTTTTCGTTCATCTTGGTACTTCTCTTACTATCTACAGCTATATCTTGGATACTAGTGCAACAGAAGAGAGGATTGCACACTAAGAAAGTATTGGAGGGTACATACATCGTCAATACACTCTTTGAGAGAAAGTAGACTATGGCGACCAAGAAGAAACGCTTTTCCCCTCCCTATCTAGCGATCGAGGACTACAATGGTAGGGGCGTACTGTACTCAAATAAGGGGGAATACTCCGTTGTTATGGAGATCACTAACCCAGCTCGTAAGTACGCATCGGATACTAGTGCCTACTATGAAGCAAGCGCAACGGTAACAAATCTTCTAAAAACGCTAGGAGCAGGCTATGCCGTGCAAAAGCACGATATATTCAGCCGTAAGCCATTCGAAGCTCCCAAGGAAGCTGACAGCTACCTGGAGAGGAGGTACTTTGATTATTTCAAAGGGCGTATCTATACAGCACATAGGAGCTTTTTGACCATCACCCAAGAGAAAGGGAAGGGCTTTTTAAATTTCTCTTCTAGCCGCTGGAAGGAGTTCTTTGAACGTGTAGAGAAGGCTCTCGATCTACTCACGGGTAGTGGTTGGTCTCCTCACGTTCTTGCAAAGGACGAGCTTTCACTGCTACTGCATCGATACTTCGCTATCAACTTCCGTAGCGAGGTGGTGTCCCTCGACAATTTTAAAGCCAGTAACACGCAACTCTCGATAGGAGGACGCACCATAAGAGCTACCAGCCTCATCGACATTGATGAAATGGATATGCCCGCCCAACTCTACCCTGTATCTGTCTCGAATCTCAATGGAACGGACTACACGGAAGACCTTGTCTCTTTCCTCTCTGAATTCGAAGAAGCTGACGATGTGATCTATCATCAGCTCATCATCATCCCCAATCAAAAATTGGAGGCTAGTCGTTTAACGACTAAACGCAACAGACACCGTTCACTACCATCAGCTGCGAATATATCGGCAGAGGCTGATATATTAGCTGTTGAGGAGGACGTTGAGCAGAATAACAAGCTATATGTCTATGCACACTACAGCATCATAACAGCCGGGGAAGGAAGCAAGGTCGACAAGACCATAAACCTCTTTGAATCTCTTTTTGCTAAGCGTGGTATCCGCCTCTCTCGATCGAGTTACAATCAACTGGAGCTCTTTCTTGCATCGATGCCAGGGTGTGGCTACTGGACAAATCCCAACTACGACCGTTTCCTCACGCTACATGATGTAGTAGGCTGTCTTATCTACAAGGAACGAGAAGAATACGACGAGGACACCCCTCTGAAGATTTACTATACCAACCGAGCAGGTATACCTAAAGCCATAGACATCACAGGCAAGGAGGGAAAGCATAAGCTCACGACTAATAGCAACTTCTTCTGCCTTGGTCCTTCGGGCAGTGGAAAGAGCTTTCATATGAACGGTGTCGTAAGACAGCTCTACGAGCAGGACACGGACATCGTTCTTGTAGACACAGGACACTCCTACGAGGGGCTGTGCAACTACGTAGGAGGTAAGTACATCTCTTACAAGGAGGACAAGCCTATATCTATGAACCCCTTCAAGATAGGTAGGGAGGAGCTAAATCTAGAGAAGATCAATTTTCTCAAGAGCCTTGTCTTTGTGATCTGGAAGGGGATGAATGGCACGGTCACCAATGCCGAGGATGAATTCATGGAGCGAGTACTTTCTGCTTACTACAAGCACTACTTCGATCCATTTGAGCGCTATAGCGAAGCGGAGTATGCTCAGCGGAAGCAAATCCTTATGCTCGAGATGCGAAACCAAAGGAAAAATAAGATTGCTGATAATGCTGAGCGAATCCGCCTACAGGAGCGCAGGGAGAAAATCAAAATCCTTGCTGAACGAGCTGTAGGGGCGGAACAGGAAGCAGCGTTGCAAAAGCTCGAGCAATTTGACGACACATATGACTTTGATGTAGAGCGAGAGATCGATGCTCTGATCAAGTACGAGATTGACCAGGAGGAAAAAATCTTGCGAGAGATGCGTGTCACTGAACTTAGCTTTAACAGTTTCTTCGAGTTCAGTCTGGAGTACATCCCCTTCCTTGCGAGTAATGAACATATAGACTTCGATGTTGACATGTATCGTTTCCTTCTCAGTAAGTTCTATAAGGGGGGAAGCCAGGAGCGTACCCTAAACGAGGATATGGACTCTACGCTCTTTGATGAGCGGTTCATCGTCTTCGAGATCGACGCCATAAAGGACGATCCCAAGCTCTTCCCTATAGTTACGTTGATCATCATGGACGTCTTCCTTCAAAAAATGCGTCTGAAGAAGAACCGCAAGGCGCTTATCATCGAGGAGGCATGGAAGGCGCTCGCCTCTGATATGATGGCTGAGTATATCAAGTACCTCTATAAGACTGTGCGCAAGTTCTGGGGTATCGTAGGGGTCGTAACGCAGGAGGTGGAGGACATCATCAGCTCAGCAGTTGTTAAGAATGCTATTCTCAATAATTCTGAGATTACCATTCTGCTTGATCAGGCGAAGCTAAAAGATCGCTTTGATGACATCAAAGGTCTGCTCGGGCTTACAGATCAAGAGTGCGCCAAGATCTGGACAATCAACAACCTCAACAACACATCTGGCAGAGGTGCATTCAAGGAGGTCTACATCCGACGAGGGAGCTATGGGGAGGTTTATGGAGTCGAGGAGTCTCCTCAGTCTTATATGGCTTACACTACGGAGCGTGTAGAGAAGGATGCACTTATGCATTACTTCCATCGTTCGGGCAACATCGAGCAAGCTATCGAGCAGTTCGTTATTGACTGGAAGTCGTCTGGAGTTAAGAAGATCATGGACTTTGCAAAAACAGTAGGGAAATGAAGCATATTTACCTCCTCTCTTTCCTCTTCCTTTTCCCTACCGTTCTCCTCTCCCAGAACGTGCAGTTTGACAAGCGTGCCATTGAACAGGTAGGGAGGAACTCTGCAGCTGCACTCAGTGCAGAAAGCCTTATCCAGAAGAGCATGGAGAAGGCAAAGAAAGCTCAAGAGGTGATCAATAAGTATACAACAATTGTACAGGCTAACCTAGAGGAGATACACCGCATGCAACAAGACGTTTCAGACTTCCGTTCTGGCACAAAAGCGATGAAGGAACTATCCTCTCTTTTAGGCAAGACCTTGTATGAGATTAAACTCCTGGGGCAGGACATAGTGCGCTATCCTAAGGGCTCTCTAGTATATCATAGTAGTTTCAACGTGCTGTATAAAGAGACAATAGGGATAGGTACCAAGGTTCTAACGCTCGTTTCTGATGGGAAAGGCAATCTGAATTCTGTCCCCTCAGCCCAAGTTGCTAGCAACCTACTTTCTCCAACGAAGCGACTAGAGATACTCAATAGATGTATTTATGAGCTAGAGCGTGTATGGACAATGGCTCGGCACATACGCATTGGCATCCAGCATAGGAATACAGCAAAGGAAGTAGCTCTAGAACTTACCACGAGTGCTGCTCTTAGCGCAGAGATGCTCAGTCAAATCAAAGATGATGTGATACGGCTATGGCAAAGGGATTACTAGCACTCATTTTCGCTCTCTTCTTCCCTGCCGTTCTCTCCGCTCAGAAGGGGGCTCCTATTGATGTAGCGAACATCGAGCTGCTAATAGCGGCTCACAAGAAGAAGCATAACCGTCTAGAGGAAAGGAACGAAGGAGAAGTAAAGCACAATGCCGTCACAAAGATTGTACAGGACGTATCAGAGAAGTACGAGAAGGTACATAAGGATCTGATGAGTAAGTATAATCTTGCATCGCAATGGGTGGGGCTGGGTATCAATGCCCTCTCGCTCGTTGGTGATCTCAACAATCTACGGCGAGTTCTACCGCCCTTCCTCCAACATGTCAATAAGATCAAGCACCCTGCGGTTCTGCTTCGATATGTGCGTGCCGTAAAAGCTATCAGAGGCGATATTGATTTTCTCGTCAAAGTCTCCTCGAGTATACCAGCGCTCAGACTCAATGCCGAAGAGTTATCAGACATAGTGACAGAGGTACGAAGTAGCATCTCCACAATTACGTATACCATACGTAGCTACACCTATGCTATTCAGGGGCAGATTGCTCTAGCTAATCTGATGGGACAGCCCGCCCTTCCAGATCGGGCAAAAATAGCATCCGATGTCATCAAAGAATTCAACAAGCAGAATGATTAGACGATCCATTTACCTCGCCTCTTTTCTCTTCTTTTTCCCTACCGTTCTCCTCTCCCAGCTAGTACGTCCCATCCAGTCGGAATCAATGTATAAGCAGCTGCGTTCAATGGAAACGGGTCCTTGGGAGTTCGCCCCCGATCACTACTATTACTCTTGGGTTACTCGCTCCAGGAAGGTACTTTTCGTGAAATGGACATGGAAAGAGCCTGGTTTTGGATGGCACGACAGAGGTCCCGCTGGAATTGGATGGGGTGATGGGTACGTAAATAAGTATAAACCCAATGCCCAGGTAAGGGCAAAGATGCTTGCATTTACAGAGATCACGAGAAAGCAGTATGAAGCAGTGGCAGAGCTACACAAGAAGGTTGGTGAGCGTGAGCTAGTAGATGCTACAGACAGGAAGGTTAATCTTGCCATACGTGTCTATGAATCTCGTATACAGATGCTGAAAGATAATATTCGTTCCCAGTGCCAAGCTCTCCGAGAGGTCGAAGGAGGAGGATATGCCTCAGCGAAAGACCTTGAAGGGTTTTATCTGAGACAACTTTCACGAATTGAGGAAAATATTGACATGATAGGTAAGTCTTACGTAAAGAATTCCGAACGTAGCAGTGCTTATCTCAAGGAGATCAAGAACCTTATTTCCCTTGGCAGAAAGGTACGCTCTGCTTGCCGTTACATCTACGCAGACAAGAAGTATTCAGAATCCATATAAGTTACAGCTATGAATGAGCTACTGGACACAAATATTCTTGAAGTAATACGAAGCATGGGGGGGAGTATTAGAGCTTCATCGGGATCATTCGTCAATCTGTCTCTCCAACTTTCCTCTCTCTTGCTCCTTTTCGTAATCGCTCGAGAAGGGTTTAACCTCATGCTAGGTAACAAGAGTTTTGACCCGATATGGTGGATACGACCAATACTAATGGTCATTATTATCGGAGGCTGGAATGCATCCTCAAAAGGAAGGGTTCAGCAGAGCCTTCCGCTTGCGGTCAATGCCGTCTTTGGTGGCTTCGAAAATGGAGCTAAGTCCAGATTCACCCAACACCTCTCAGTCTTAGATAATCTCAAGAAGAAGAAATCTGACGCCCTCCATGCTAAACACATAGAGCTTATCGAAATGAGAGCACAGATGGAGGCTGCTCGTAAGGCAAAGGAGGAAGAAATGGATAAAGGACTTCTTGATGCCATGAACCCTTCAGAGTGGATGAAGAGTATCAAGCAAAGTTTTGAGGAAGCCAAGGAGCAATTCAAAAATAGTCTTAAGCTAATGGCTTTGGACATTAGCAACTTTTTAGACAAGATCATAGAGTTCATTGGAAACTTTATCTGGAGAGTAGCTCTGTACACGACACTGATGATTAAGGAGCTATCCCTAGCATTCCTCTTCATCTTTGGACCACTCTCGTTCGCTCTATCCGTCTATGATACCTGGAGGGATGCTTGGGCTCAGTGGCTCATGCGTTATATCTCTTTTCAGTTCTACGGGTTTGTAGCCTACACAATCATGACAGGCTCGCTTATGCTCATATCATATGGGGTTCAGAATGACATCAAAGTCCTTTCCCAGCCAGGGTTTCCTGAGGCTTTCAGCTTTTCGGCTATCTACACGCTCTTTGGATATGTCGTGGGCGCTTTTGCACTTAAAACTGTCCCAGAAGTAGTCTCTTGGATCGTTCCGACCAACGCCTCTCAGGCTGCGACTCAATTTACATCGGGTGTTGCGGGAGCTATCACTGGAGCTGCAACTGCGGCTGTTATGAAGCCAGCTGGTAATGCTATACATAATTTGGCTGGTCGTACGGAAAGCGCAAAAGGACAGAGTATGACGAGCTTTTCCTCTCAAGCTACAATGTCTAGACAGACAGTTGGTGGAAACGGGGCAACACAACAAACTCCAATTGGAGCTTCAGCCCCTCCGTCAGGCTCTTCCACAAAGAAGGACGGTGACAAGTAAATTCTACATCTATGCTCATAGAGAATATTGAAAAGAAAATACGTTTGGTCGTATTCATTGCGGTGCTAGCGCTCTTAGGCGGTGTTATCATTGGCGCTCTAGGGCTTTATGCCGGGCATCGAGCGCTCTCCGAATCACAAGAGAAGATCTACGTCCTCTCCAATGATGTTCCACTTATTGCGCACAAGGCTGAGGGAGGTCACCTCGATATCGAAGGTCGTGCCATAGTTAAGAATTTCCACAAGCTTTTCTTCACACTCCCTCCCGATGATAAGTACATCGAGGAGACGATTAGACAAGCGCTATACCTAACGGACGAGAGTGGTGTACGACAAAGGAATGCACTGACAGAGCGAGGGTTCTACAGCTACATCCTTTCTCAATCTGCAAACTTCGCTATCGTATGTGATAGCCTCTCTATCAACCCTAATGATAACAGCTTCGTCTACTACGGCACTCAGCGCATTGAGGGTCGCACATCGATTACGTATCGTTCCCTAGAGACCACAGGTCGCTTGGCTCCCATGCCTCGCACCGAGAACAATCCCTATGGATTTTTAATCGTGGACTACAAGACCATCTCGAACAAGGATATTGAAACAAAAAACCTCGTACCTCGATGAGACTACTACCCAAAAAGAAGCTCCCCGAAGAGCAGCTCTCACGAATCGGAACACTAGGGGAAAAGGTGGGCAAATCCCTGCGTGGAAGTAAGCGCTGGCGATATGCCTACCTATGGATCAGCGCTGGTGGGAGGAGACACACTAAGACGGTGTCCATATTTCTCCTCCTCTTCTGTTCAATCGTTCTCCTCTGGGGACTCTACTCCTCGATGCGTACCACTGAACAGCTCGACAGTAACTTCCTTGCTCTCCCCCCATCTCTAGAGGGCAATGGAGTAAACTACGATGATAGCATTCGGCGTACACAGGAAAAAATCGATGTTCTCCTGCTCGAAGCCCAAGCAATAGGGGACTCAATCCAGACGCTCCTTTCTAAGGGGAAGATTACAAGAGCTGAAAGCCTTTACGTCATCGACCAAACGGCTTATCTGTCTGAACTCAATAAAATAATCAAGCAATGAAGAAGATAGATCTGAAAAAGATAAACTTCAAAGACAAGAAGTTCATCTTTCCGCTCATCCTTGCTGTACCTGTGCTCTTTATGGGATACATGATATACGGGATAGTAGGAGACCTCTCAAGTGATACGGAAGAGGGCAATGCCCCAAAGGAGGAAATTGCCAATGTCCCTATGGCTGACAGCCTGTCTATAGCGAGTAAATTCGACGCAATCAATGACGCCTATCAGAACCAGCAGGATTTTACAGCTATGCAGGTCGAGCAAGAGGCGACACGTATCAGCGCTGACACAACCATCTACACAGCGGAGGAGCAGGCTATGCTTGCACAGCTCGAAGAGGAGCATAAGCGAGCTAACGAGAGCATCACCTCGACAAATGCACGCATCCAAGAAGCGAACTCTCAGCTTGCTGAGAGTCGGAGATCAATAGGAGAGGAGGCTTCTCGAGGGGGAAGGAGAAAAGACGATGATGCCCTCAACAAGGAGATCATGATGTATCAAAAGATCCTACGTGGAGAGGAAATCCTCACCCCAGAGGAGGAGGAAGAGCGCAAGATAGCCAAGGTTAGACAGGAGGAGCGAGAGAAGGTACTACAGGAAGTTAATCGGCAGAGTACCGCCATAGTGGAGAAGGTTACAACAGGGAGCTCCTCGACCGCCTTCAACACCATAGGAAAGGAGCAAGAGCGGAACGGATACATACGGGCTATGGTCGATCAAGGAGTTACTGTCACAGCTGGCAGTCGCATACGTTTTCGTCTTCTCGATGAGGTCAAGATTCAAGGAGAGCGTGTACCAGCTGGTTCTCAAATTTACGCTATTGTCACCGCCTTTGGAGAGCAACGAGTTCAGGCGCAAGTCACGTCGATCATAACGAAAGGGAAAAGAGTTAAGGTGAACCTCTCCGTATACGACAGGGACGGCATCGAAGGCTTCTTCATCCCCAAAAGTTCCTTCCGTGACTTTTCTCGGCAGGCAGGATCTCAAGCTCTAGGTCAAAGCAACATAAACATCACCAATAATTCTGAGAGCGTGGAGGGCGTCGCCATACAGGCTCTACAAGGGGTCTATCAGTCCGCTACGAGTGCCATAAGCCGTAAGATCCAAGAGAACAAAGCAAGAATCAAGTACAACACGATCATCTACCTCATCAACGACAATGAATAAGTACCTGTATATCCTGATTGCCCTCCTTTTCCCTACCGTTCTCCTCTCCCAGGAAGAAGCTGGAAAGAACAGAGAACCCCTCAAGGTAATCTACATCAATAAGGACGTATCGACGCACCTTGTATCTCCAGAGGCGGTAAGCTATGTTGATCTATCAATCGCTGACATAGCAGGAGATCTCCCTCAGAGCAACCTTATCCGTGTCAAACCGACAAAAGAAGGAGCATCGGGGGTGATAACTATCGTGGGAGAGCGCTATATGACACAATACCTACTCGTCTATACAGACGACCTAACGAAAGTATATAGTCGCTACAATATACCCTACGATGACGTGAGAAGCTACCTCAATGCCGAGAGTAGTATGACACGCTCTCAGATGTATGATTATGCCTACCAGATGTTCATCAGTACGAACCGCTTCTACAATGTGGCGACCAAGGACTTTGGTCTTCGTACAATGTTGAACAACATCTATACGATTAACAAGTACTTCTTCCTAGACGTAAGCATACTCAACGAAACCAACATTCAGTACGATATTGACCACATCAGCTGGCGCATCGAGGACAAGAAGAAGAGTAAGGCAACGAACTTTCAAAGCATCGAGGTTACTCCGCTTATGGAGCTTCATCAAGATCGTTCTTTTAAGCGAGACTACAGAAATGTCTTTGTCTTCGAAAAGTTCACCTTCCCGGAGGACAAGGTGCTCGTTCTCGAGATCGATGAGAAGCAGGTTTCAGGGCGTGTAGTCCGTCTCGAGATCGAGTACAGTGACATCCTTCACGCAGACGCTTTTATCCGCAAGTAGTATGAAGTACCTTATCCTCTTTTGCCTACTGTTTCTCTCTCTGCTACCATCAAGGGCAGGAGAGAACGACTGGTACATCGGCTCATCAGGTCATGTACTTTTCAACCCATCGAGCAGAGCAGCTCGATATGGAGCCTCTCTCTCCCTAGAGAAGCAGCTCGAGGGGCGCAAATACATCGAGTTTTCCTTGCTTGCAACAGGATACCCTCATAGAAACCTCATAAAGGAGTCCGAGCTGATACTGCAAGGATACTACAAACCTATCCTCTCGCTTGGGAAGAACAACTATGGTGTTCTTAAGCTTGGTCCCAACCTCGGTTTTGGCTCGATTGGGCTACTCTTTGGCGTAGGGGTAGGCTTCGAATACGACGTCATTCTGAAGAGCGGGATTAAGCTCTATATCTCTCAAGATAATCTTCTTGTTTTCCGTGGTGATGATCGCTTCTCCTGCGGTCTCTCTGCGGGCATCCGTCTCACTTTATAAGCCCCAATGATTATGCGCAGATACTTCCTTCCCCTATCGTTCTCCTGCATTATACTTGTCTCCTGCTCGTCTCGTCATTACTATGCCCCCTCCTCCCCTCTTGTGACAGAGAAAGATCAGTTACTCCAGCAGGCGAACAGATCCTATAGTGATGCCTCCATACTTGGCTCTGGAGCAAGCCTCATCAACATTCTTTCCCCTGCCTCATTCCTCGAATCAGCAAAGTCCATTGATGGAATTGAAGTTGATGAAGAGACAGGCGTCCTCAGCATGAAGCATTCTGTACTCTTTGACTTCAATAGCTATCATGTCAAAGAGGAGGCTATCCGCCCCCTATCAGAGCTCGTAGAAGTTTTTTCTAGGCATGGGGAAGGGAGGCTATTGATCACAGGACACACCGATAACATCGGCTCAGCGAGCTACAATAAGCAACTATCACTGAAGCGAGCTGAGGCGGTAAGCTCTGTCCTAAAGGATCTTGGTCTCACAGAAGAACAGCTATCAACGGCAGGGAAAGGATCAAGCGACCCTGTAGCCACGAATAAGACCGAATTAGGCAGATCTAAAAATCGGCGTGTTGAGTTCAGCCTGATCAGCAAGTAGACAATGGCAAAGGAAGACAACAAAGGACAGGCGAATGAGCTCGGGATATTCCGAGCTGCGGTCTACCTATCCCTCATCCTGGAGCTACTCATGTTTGCTCCTCGTGAATGGGTAGAGGTCGGGAGCATGCTCTTTGACAAGCTCCGCGGGCTCTCTATATATCAAAGTATTATACTTTCCAAGGGCGCTACGCTACTCCTTGTGGCTATCACAAGCATCGGCACACGCCCGAAGAAGAGCCTCAACTTCGATGTGAAGAGGATGGTCTATATCCCAGGGGGAATAGCACTTCTTCTCCTCTTGTTCAGCATTGCCCTCCAGAAGACTACAGGAGGAAGTGTGGCAGGATATACGCTGTATGCTACCTCCTCTCTCATTGGTGTCATCCTTGCTCAGACTGCACTTGACAGCCTATCTAAGATCCTTCACGCTGACCTCGGGGAGGATAAGTTCAACCTCGAGAATGAGAGCTTTGCACAAGTTGACAAGCTCATCGAGAACCAGTATTCAGTAAACATCCCAACGAAGTACTATTATCGGGGGAAGATGCGTGATGGATGGATCAACCTTACAAACCCATTCAGAGGGACATGGGTGCTTGGTACTCCTGGATCTGGGAAGACCTTCTCCGTGATTGAGCCCATCATTCGACAACATAGCGCTAAGGGATTTGCATTAGTCGTCTATGACTATAAATTTCCAACCCTAGCCAGAAAGCTCCTCTATCACTATACGAAGAACAAACGGGAAAAAAGGATACCTGAAGGCTGTGGTTTCAAGATGATTAACTTCACACATGTAGAGTACAGTCATCGCATCAACCCGATACAGAAGAAGTATATACCTAACCTAGCAGCTGCCTCTGAGACAGCCTCGACACTCATTGAATCCTTACAGAAGGGGCAAGCAGGTAATGGAGGAGGCTCAGACGACTTCTTCAAGAAGTCCTCTGAGAACTTCCTGGCTGCTATCATCTACTTCCTCACTCGCTATGAGATTGATGCCGAAACAGGGATAGGTAAGTACTCCTCAATGGCACATGTGCTTGCCTTCCTCAATCTAGAGTATCAAGTGATCTTTGACGTGCTATTGACCTCGCCCGAGATACGCCCGCTCCTTGCTCCGTTCCAAACAGCCTATAAGAATAAGGCGATGGATCAGCTGGAAGGTATGATTGGTACGCTCCGTGTCAATGCTGGACGTCTAGCCACAAAAGAGGCGTTCTGGATCTTCAGCGGAGACGACTTTGATTTGAAGGTCACAGATCGAGAGCACCCCAACTACCTGCTTATTGCCAATGATCCCGAGATGGAGAGCATCAACAGCTCCCTTAATGCCCTTATCATCAACCGCCTTGTGACACGTGTGAACTCGGGCGAAGGGAAGAATATACCTGTGAACATCCTACTCGACGAGCTGCCCACGATTTACTTCCATAAGATCGACCGTCTTGTGGGCACGGCTCGAAGCAATAAGGTTGCCGTCACACTGGGCTTTCAGGAGCTACCTCAGATCGAAGCCGACTATGGTAAGATTGGCATGCAGAAGGTAATTAGCGTCTGCGGTAATGTGATATGCGCCTCTGCTCGACACAAGGAGACGCTAGACTGGATGAGCGGTTCAATTTTCGGCAAGGTGCGTCAGATCAAGAAGGGCGTATCAATTGATCACCACAAGACCAGCACAACCCTTAATGAGGAGATGGGAGACCTCCTACCAGCTGCTAAGATTGCCGATATGCCTACAGGTTTTCTGTGTGGGCAAATAGCTCGAGACTTTGTAGCGACAAAGACTTCCTCCGATGGCTCTATCGACATCCAGCATGCCGAAGAGTTTCAGACAACGAAGTTCTTTGCCAAGACAAACCTCGACATCGAGGCGATTAAGTCAGAGGAGCGCTACTATCCTGAAGAGCTACCCAAGGTCTACGACTTCGGGAGTGATGAGGAGAAGGAGGTACTTCTCACACAAAACTATGAGAAGATCCTCAGTGACATAGAACAGATGTGTTCATCCATACTTCCAGGTTAGCTATGCACAGATATATCCTTCCCCTACTATTATTTTCGTTCGCTTCTCCTTCCGAGGCTCAGTTCTTCACCCTGCGCCCTGCCGTCCGTCAGAGCTTTCGTGTAATGAGTAAATCCGAGGTGGATTCTCTGCGAGGAAGAACTGTAGGGGAAAGAGCATCTAAAGCTGATCATACTGATGAGATCAAGCAGGATAGCGTGCTTGCCTCTCCCTTGCTAGGCTTTTCTTCTCCGTTAGATCGTGAGATCGTGATTAACTCAGGCTTTGGGAAGCGTACTGACCCCATCACAAGGGAGGCTAAGTTTCACTATGGGGTAGACCTGCATAGTCGTTCCGATGCTGTTCTGAGTATGCTAGGAGGGAAGGTCAAGAAGACTGGATACGACAAACGGGGATACGGGAACTTCGTTACAATGATCTATGGAGACTTTGAAGTGACCTATGCGCACCTTTCCTCTATTCTTGTGTCACCGAAGGACATTGTCCCACCAGGTACACCAATTGGAGTATCGGGAAGCACTGGGAGGTCTACAGGAGAGCATCTACATATCAGTCTTAAGTTTAGAGGGAAGCCCGTGGATCCTACCCCCTTCCTCCTCTTCATAGAGAAGCGAGCAAGAAAGAATGAAATCAATATAACAACATAGCAACAATGAACGAAAACAACAAATACATGACAGCCCTCGAGCACGCCACATCAAGTTACCCAAATGAATATGCTAGATACCTATCTGAGCATAATCTAGGAAGTGGGGAGGCATCAGCTGAGCTCTTCTTACAAGAGTATGAAGGAGAGAACATGGATAACGAAATACTAATTGTGTAAGGCAATGGCACAGCTAACCGAAAAGCAGATAGAGCAGTATGCAGAGCTTATAGCAGAACGCATACGAACGCTCGAAGGGAACTACGAGCAACCTTGGGTAAGGATGAACAGCCCACGTCCACAAAACCTCGATGGACGCCCCTACTCTGTACGAGGAATGAACTCCGTGATGCTTGCCATGAATACAGAGGCAAGAGGTTACGATACGCCTGTATACATCACCTTTCACCGAGCCAAGGAGGAAGGCGTGCGTATCAACGCAGGAGAGCAAGGAACGTGGGTAGGCTACGCTGGTCAAAATATCAAGGATAAGGAGACAGGGGAGCGTATAAGTCAAGAAGACTACAGAGCCCTCCCTCCAGAGGAGAAAGGGAGGTACGAGGTTGCCTTCTTTGCTCGTGCAACGAAGGTCTTCAATCTTGATCAGACCAATGTGCGAGAAGCACGACCTGACCTATGGGATAAGATCCAGAAGCGCATGGATGAGCAGACAACAAAGCTCTCAGGAGATAGAAGCTTCGAGCATGCTCCAATAGAGCATATGCTCAAAGAAAACAAATGGATCATCCCAATCGAGCATAGTGAGCGACCCGAAGCTTACTACATTCCTTCTAAGCAGATCATCCACCTGCCAAACAAAGAGCTGTTTGTGAGCAATCAAGAGTACTACTCAACAGCGATGCATGAGATGGCTCATTCCACCTCTGTCCCACTTAACAGAGCCATCTCCTCCTATTCCGGAGATCGGAAGGCTTATGCTCGGGAAGAGCTTGTAGCAGAGCTTACTGCCTCTATTGGAGCATCGAACTACGGTTTTGAGAAGGAGCTTAAGAACAATAATGTCCAGTACATCAAAGGCTGGCTAGAGGCTGTAAATCAAGATCCATCATATCTTAAAGAAATCGTTCAGGATGTTCACAAGGCGAGCAACTTCCTAATTAAGGAAGTTGATGCTGCATATGAGCTTCAGCTAAAGGAGAACCTCCAGAATGATGAATCTAAATGGGTTGGAAAGATTGAGGAGTTTTCCGTAGGAGGTGGATCGAGCTACACAAGAGGATACATTGATAGGGAGAGCTATCTTTCTGACCTAAAATCAGCTCTTACCGACACTCCTCCACAACTGATCAAGGCAACTACATTAGTAGATGACCCTGCACTCAAAAAAGAGGTTAGTAGACTATATGACGAGGCTCTAGGTGTAGATCTGGAGAAAGAGAAAGAGAAAGAGAAAGAGAAAGAAGAGCAAAAGAGGCTAGAAGCCGAGCGAGTCAAAGAGAAAGAACGTCAACAGAAGGAAGAAGAAGAGAAGAAGGACAAACAGTATCGTGCAATGGCGACGATGTATTTCACCCCAGCTCTCATGACTTCAGCTTATCTGATCAGTAACGAGATTAACAATGCCCCTATAGCAAGGCTCATTGAAGGGAAGGAGGCGAACGAACCACTGAAGGAGGTCGTCGAGAATACTCCCGAGGGAACGAGCTATGCTGATTTGATACGAGAGGAGATCCGCTTCACTCATCCCTCTTTACCCGAACTACCTACAGATAGGCAAAGGGAGGAGATAATAGAAGATTTTCTCAGACAGCCTTCTGTAGAACTATCCGAGGGGCAGAGGGTGAATGCCCAACAACCTCTCTTGGTGACTATGAGTATCCCCAATAATGATGAGACACGGCACCTCCTCGAGGAGCGCAGTGTTGATTTCAAGTCTTCTCAAGAAACCCTCTCTTATAATGCCCTCGTGCGCTATCGTGAAGGGCTTAAAATCGAGGGTACAGAGGAGAATAAGAGAGTGCTCGACGACCTCGGAATATCAGCAACACCTATCAAGGATAACAAACTCTTTGTCCCTCTTGATGGAAGTCCAGAGGTTGGTAAGCTGATGACAAGAGGTATAAAGGCTGAAGTGACCTACGGGATGGCAGAGCTTCCAGTCCTGAGGAAGGAAAGCCTAGAAGAGCGTATCGGAAGATCTGGTATTACAGATGGGGATAGCCGTTCGCGCTTGCTTAAAGGGGAGAGCCTGATCGTTGAAAACGATAGGGGAAATAAATCTCTTGTGTATATCGACCAGACGACAAATCAGGTTAGATCAATCCCTACCTCACAGCTACCTATACCTAATCGCATAAGCTCTCTTCCCCTACAGTTTGACGAGCTTCAGAAGCTACGCTCAGACGGTTATGTAGAACTCTTCGATAAGCGGGAGCATGTTTATCATCGGGTAGCGCTCGATGTTAGGGAATCCGATAACTTCAAGATGGAGTACAAGGAGCTATCAAGCGAGAAGTATAAGCCTGTCCCCACTGTTGAGAGCTCTGATAAGGAGAAGATTGATTATATTGCGCTACGTGGGGCAAAGGCAATCGATGACATTTGGGGTAAGGAGGCTCTTAAGAAGGAGCGTGATAGCTTTCTTGATCGCTATGATGTACAGGAGACGTATCGAGAGTATCTTGACCTGAAGAAACAAGGCGAGCCAGGAAGTACGATACGTCAGAATGAGGAGATCAAGGAGGTATTCAAGCACGAACAGCGAAAGGAACAACAAATAGGTCTCTCCGTATGAAGAATCAGTATAGCTTTCAGGAGCTCAAGGCTCGGGTCTCCGTGATCGATGTAGCCACCTATCTAGGTTATCAGTTTGACCGAAGTAAAGGTGTCGCACAGCCTTCCTTCGTACTACCCAGTGGCACGGGGGAGGTACTTGATCGCATCTACATCAAGAACCCCAATGACAGCAGTAGACAAGGCTACTGGCGCCGGGAAGGTATTAACAACAGTGGGGATGTGATAAGCTTTGTTCGAGAGCACCTAGACAAATTTGGCGTGACGGGGAGGAACGAGCTTGACACCATTAATAAGGTGCTCCATCGTTTTGCTGGGCAGGAGTTTGAGTTCAAAGACAAGCAACGAGAATACCAGGCTTATAGCCATACCACCCAGACCTTTGATCCCTCCCGTTGGGTAGAGGGGATAAGCCCACAAACGAGAGATCGCATCTTCTCGGCTAGGAACATAGATAGCCACACGCTCCTCACCTTCGCTCCGTACATCCATTCAGTACAAGACACCCACCAAGACAGGAAGTACACCTATGTAGCCTTCCCCTATACCCTCCCAGGAGATGATAAGCTTGTAGGCTATGAGCTCCGTGGGCTTGGAGGGTTCAAGAGCAAGGCATCAGGCACGAACTCCCACGAGGGGATGTGGCTAGCTACCTTTGCAGACAGGAAGGAGGACGTAAGGAATATTTACATTGCCGAGAGTGCCTTCGATGCGCTAGCCTTCTATCAGATCCATAGGGATAAGATAGACCTCAAGAGTTCAGCCTTCGTATCGTTTGGAGGTTCATTTAGTGACAGACAGTTCACGGGGATTAGTCAGGTCTATCCTCAGGCTCGCCCTGTACTGCTCTTCGACGCAGATACGACGGGCGTGATGTACGACATTAGGGCAACTGCACTGATGTCAGGGAAGGTAGTACATTCAAAGATTGATGGGGAAAGCGTGCATTTCTCTATCGATGAGAAGCATTTTACCCTCCCCCTCGATGGGCTTTCCGCAAAGGAGTTTAGGGAAGCAAGCGGGATAGACCTCCCTCCCTCACAGCTCCTTGTCTACAAGCCTTATGAAGGCAGGAAGGACTGGAACGACATTCTTATGAGCCTTCCATCGACAGAACAAACTAGCAAGATCAAAAGATGAGATACCAACCATCCGCTATCTATCTTCTGAGAGCAAACCTCATTACATTAGGAATGATTCCTTTGCTGTACATCGCCTATGAAGTGCTTAACTCCTGGGGGGCTCGCATAGCAACATGGGGGATCTTAGCCCTGGATTTAGTGATCCTATCAATTATCGTTTATCACGACCTCTACCTCCGTCGCTGTTCGTGGATTATAACAGAGGAGCAGATCATCTATCAGAGAGGGGTAATCGCTATCGACAAGGACTATCTAGAGCTCTACAGGGTGTCAGACTATAGCGAGTTCAGCTCTGTTCTTGACCGTCTCTTTGGTCTGAAGCGAATACGTATCGTGAGCACAGATCAGTCCTCCCCTATCCTCCTCATCTATGGCATCCCTAAAGACATCGACATACTCACTCAAATCAGGGAGTGTGTTGAGCTATGCAAAAGAAAAAGACGTATCTATGAAATGGCTAATCATTAGACTTCCCCTGCTGTTACTCCTAGTGTGTATTGCGAACAAGCCTTTGACCGCTCAGGTCTTTAACACTGACCCCGCTCTTGCTTTTGCTGTTGAAACAGCAGGACACCAGGAGAAGAAGGCTCTGGATAAGATTAGTGCAGAGCAGTCCAAGATTCGCAACCTTCAAACGGCTGTTACCGTACAACTCAAGAAGATCGAGGAGGTACAGAAGAAGACCTATGAATATCTCTCTAACGTATCAGCTGCTGTACAGAACGCTCATGACATCAAGAAGTGCGCTGAGCTCTCACTCGCCATTGGTAATATATGTAAAGGCGTTATAGATGCGGTTAAGCAGAACCCGCAGGGTCTCATTACGACTGCCGTAGCGACAAAGCAGATGGGAGCTATCACAAAGGAAGTTGCTGCTACTTATGCGTATATTGCTGGTATTGCACTTAACAAGAAGACACTCCTTGATGCAGCTGAAAGGCTACAGATAACGTGGCGTGTTCGCACGCAGTTACAGAACATCTACAATAGACTTTATGCGTTGATGTACAATATCCAGTACTATAAGTTCCGCCACTTGCCTCAACTCCTCTCCCCCGAAGCTTACTACAATCTAGTATCACGTAAGCAGATAGCAGAGAGTGTTATAAGAGATTTCTCAAGATAACAACATTACAACATATAAAGATAGCAACATGTGATGAAAGCATTATATGTTGCTATCTTTTTTTCTTCTTGTTACGTAGCCTGTTGTCCACTGATGAACCTCGGTCATTGTCGTACATGTGGCTAGGGAGGAACTCTTCAAGCAGCTCCTCTATTCCCTCTGTTGATTGAGCATGCTCCCGTTCTCTATCGTCATCATTACTCGAAGTATGAGAAGCACGAGAATCTACTAGCTCTATACGCTCTTCTTCCATATCCAGCATATAGACCTCTCTTCCACTATTCAGCTGTACCAAGTTATGCTCTTTCAGGAACGTTCGGGGATCTGTTGCGTCCATCGACGCCTCATATAGTCCCCTTAGGTCACGGGAGGAAGTCTTATTACCTTCCCCTTCCGTTCTGTCCCTTATTACCTCGAGGAGCTCTCTTGCTTCTACCTTAAAGTACCGAGCGATTGCCTCTAGTTCGCCTCGTCGATGGGGTGTAATCCGTATCGCCTTATCCAGCCTATCATTATACTTAAGACGCTCTTGTAGGTCTTCTGGGAGCTGTCCTAGGGGATACTTCTTATACATCAGCTTCCCCTGCTGTTGGTATACACCGTAAGGCTTGGCTAGTGCTTTGAACTCAGCACTGGTTAATCTCGGGTTTAACTGTAGGGAAAGCTGCATCTGCTCGAGCACCGTCTTTAGCCTATCTGCATCACTGAGGATCGTCTTGCTCTCATCAACAACATCCTTTAACGGAAGCAGTTCGTTTCCCTTATAAACACTCCTCCACTCGTGGTCTATGATAGACCACCCATAGGGAGCTCCCTTCTTCCCATAGAATACAAGGTCAATGTTCAGGGTCTCCATCAGAAGCCCCCTCATTGCCTCCATGGATACGCCAGCCTGTCTGTACCCGGCAATAGCATTGCGTATCTGCTCACCACGTAATACGTTTAGTTCAACCTTCTTCTGTAGATGAGTATCAAGGGTCACCTTATCGATTTCCAGAAGGCGCTCTTTTCCCTTATACATTACAAGGTTCTCTCCCTCTACCTTCACTCTATATCCCATCTTAGAGAATACAGATGCAAGCTGAGCTCTCGTCGATACGAGATAGCCTAAGGCGTTCAGCTTATCCTGGTCTGCCTGCTTATCGAGCTCTATACGATCCATAGCACGAAGGTGCGCAACACCTCTTCTAATCTCATTGCTATCATTGATCTTCTTGCCATCAGCTCCTATACGAGATGATACGATATGCAAATGGTTATTGTCAGTGTCGTGGTGGAAGAAGAAGAGCGCAGGTGTATCCTTGTATCCCATCTTATCCATCCACTCACGAGCTACACTAAGAAGCTCCTCAGCGCTTTTCTCCCTCCCTCGAACGGATATGGCTACGTGAAATTGTGGGTTCTTCACTCGGGCGTTGCGATCGCTCCATGCCTTCAAGTAAGATAGATAGTCTGCTTTTGTGGGAGGATCAAGGTGCGCAAGTCCTACCATATTCTGCGTGTGGAGCAACTCGGCTGACCCTTGTTCCAGCTTCTTATAGTTATAGAGCAAACCATTGAAAGTAGCCGTTGAAGAGAGAAAAGTAACGTTCATATCTCTTCTTTCCCCTGCCGTTTACCTCCTGCTTTGCGCCCCGTAGCGATTTCGGAGAGAAGTTTTTTCATAGTCCCAAGCGTCCTATTAGCATCTTCTACCCCCAGGATAAATCTTTCGATAGGCGACAAAGCCAAGTTCCTTCCCTCTATTCGATAGCGATGTAGTTCCCTCGCCATCTGATTCACATTATTTCCAATTCGTGCAAGCTCTACCTCTATTTTTCTCACATTCTCGCTGAACTCTATCATCGTATCAAGACGGTTTCGACCTCGTCTTGTGTCAAAGTTTCGAACAGCATCAAGCAACAGAGAGCTGATACTTGGATAACTCTGAGCCTTCTCTGAGAGGAGGTGATAATCCTCTTCTGTGAGACGTATATCGAACCGTCTTGTTTTGCGATATTCTGGATTTTTCCTTGCCATAGTCATACAATATAGGGGCTGCGCTGCTTCCCCTCATACCCGACCGAAGGGAGGTGTAATGGAGCGTTTTTGTACACACAAACGCACTACTTGCAACCCCAACGATTGTAATACTCCGCAAAGGTAGCTATTTCACCTAAAAGGCGGTCATAACGAAAGGGAAAAGTGTTCGGGGCTTCCCAGGCGGAGATCCCGTAGCGAAGCGGAGGGGTAGGGCGCTCGATAGAGTGCCCTCTGCTCGACCAAAGGGAGAGCAGCCGGAATATCCCAATATCCCAATATCCCAATATCCCAATATCCCAATATCCCAATATCC
>ERZ773070.744-NODE-744-length-22374-cov-2.867960_pt1 | contig 22374 bp, 10 predicted proteins | sample MGYA00580618_ERZ773070 | MGnify/ENA primary metagenome ERZ773070 (study PRJEB29015, sample SAMEA2738023) | human oral metagenome | biome: human oral; feature: human-associated habitat; material: dental | place: China | collected 2019 ... | reverse complement strand
GAAACTTTATTAACAGTACTGCGAGTATGATTGAAATAGGGAGTGTTTCTGTTAACTATTGCTGCCCAATTGTTTATGTTACCAACTCCCCGATAAATCAGAATATCACAACAATTAAGCTCTAAGATAAACAAATTATTAACAATACCATCTCAACACAATAAATGTTAAATTTCCATATTAAAGATGAAAAAAACATAAATAAAATTGTTGAATTACACCAAGGAATATGCTACAATCAGACAAAATTAAATATATACTTATCACATATGTATATGAGAGGAGAATATTATGGGTGTGATTAATAGTATTATAGGTTACTTGGTAGGCTTTGCAGACTGGTTCTGGGGAATACCTATACTTATACTTATCGGCGGCGGCGGTGTATACATTACCCTGCGTATAGGTTTCTTGCAGATTACAAAGTTTCCCTACATCTGTTCACAGACTTTCGGCAAAATGCTGAAAAAGCCTGAGAACCCTAATGAAGTATCGCCGTTTTCGGCAGCTATGGCAGCACTTGCATCAAGTATAGGTGCTTCCAACATAGTAGGTGTGCCTGTGGCTATAGCCCTTGGAGGACCGGGAGCTATATTCTGGATGTGGGTACTTGCACTGATAGGTTGCGGTACCAAGTTTGCCGAGATAGTACTTGGTGTCGAGTACAGAGAAAAAGACAGCAAGGGTGAGTATGTAGGCGGACCTTTCTACTACATACAAAAAGGATTTGCCAAGAACAAGATGGAAGGACTTGGAAAATTCTTAGGTTTATGGTTTGCATTCTGGTTAATGGTTGAGATAATACCGTCAATAGGTGCACAATCAGCTTCAGCTATAGACAACCTAAGTACACTTAATGTGCATCCTTATGTAGGAGCGGGAATTATTTTTATTATAGTGTTAATTGTTGCTATAGGAGGATTTAAAACCTTGGTAAAGGTTACCGACAACTTGGTTCCCATTATGGCTTGTGTATACATACTTGGAGCATTGGTGGTAATATTTGTAAATGCAGCTGCTATACCGGGTGTAATAGTAAGTATCTTTAAAGGAGCATTTACCGGAACTGCAGCAGTAGGCGGATTTGCAGGAGCGGGAACAGCTATGGCGCTTAGATGGGGTGCGGCTCGTGGAGTGTACTCAAACGAAGCGGGTATGGGAACTTCACCTATAGCACACGCAACAGCCAATACCGACCACCCTGTAAGACAGGGGCTTTGGGGTGTGTTTGAAGTAACTGTAGACACACTTATAGTATGTACTATTACCGCACTTTGCGTACTTTCAACAGGTATGTGGAAGGAGGCAGGTATCAACTCAAAGAATATAGGTGCAGTACCTTCTATGGCATTCAGATCTATATTCGGAGTTGCAGGAGATGTTGTAGTTACTATTTGCGTATTCCTTTTCGTATTATCAACAATCATAGTTATAGTATTTTACGGGCAAAGACAGGCGGAGTTCCTGTTTGGAGAGAAGTTTGCCAATATCTGGAAGTTTGTATATGTAGCGGCAGTGCTTGCAGGAGCGGGAATATTCGGAGACTTAAGCGTGCTTTATTCACTTACCGACTTCTTCCTTGCACTTGTAATTATACCTAATATGATAGCCGTAATAATGATGGCTCCCGATGTGGCTGCCAAGGTCAAAGAGTTCTTTAACACTCCGGGTAAGTACTATATGGCAGATATGGAAGATAAGAAGGCAAGAAAAATCTAAAAATAAAACTTAATAAAAAACTGATAAATAACCTATATAAGCTTTGAGAGGAGAAAGAATGAACAAAGAAGTATCAAAGAGGGTCGAGGAGATAGCCCTTGACCTTACATCACATATAAGTGTAGTGGATACGGCAGGAGAGGTAGCGGTTGCCGAAAGAATACATGCTATATTTTCAGAAATGGATTATTGGAAAAAGCATCCTGAGAATTTAAAGTATGTGCCTTTTAAGAATGATCCCCTTTTAAATAGGAAGAATGTCGTTGCAATATTGAAGGGAGAGAAGGCTCCGAGTAAAAAAACAGTAATACTGCTTGGACATTTTGATACGGTAGGTATAGCTGATTACGGAGATTTAAAAGAGTTTGCCGGACAGCCCGAGGTACTTATGGAAAAGTTCAAGTCTTTGGAACTTCCGCCTGAGGTAAAGGCGGATCTTGAGTCGGGAGACTACTTATTCGGAAGAGGACTTTTTGACATGAAGATAGGAGATGCTATCATCATGGCGATAATGGAAGACATTTCCAAAAATATAAAGGAGTTTGAGGGCAATCTTATCTATGTAGCTGTAGGTGATGAAGAGGGTAACTCCGGCGGTATGTTAAGTGCGGTACCTGAACTTGCAAGACTTAAAAAAGAAGAAGGTTACGACTACCTGGCACTTCTTGATACAGACTATATGACCTCGGAGTATGAGGGAGATGAGAACAAATATGTATATGTGGGAACAGTCGGAAAGCTTATGCCTACCTTTTATATAGTAGGAAAAGAAACCCATGTAGGTGAGTCCTTTAAGGGGCTTGACTCCAACCAGCTTGCAGCGGAGCTTACAAGGAAAATAAATCTTAACCCCGAGTTTTGTGAAGTGGCAGACGGCGAGGTAACATTGCCCCCTATAACCTTAAAACAAAGAGACTTAAAACCTGAGTATTCGGTACAGACTTCAAAGTGTGCATATCTTTTCTTCAACTATGCAACACATACAAGCACTCCGGATCAGGTTCTTGCCAAGATGATGGATGCGGCAAAGGAATGTTTCGATAATGTATTAAGAGACCTTAACGAGAGATACGAAGGCTTTTGTAAATTGGCAAAAAGACCGTATAAGCCGCTTCCTTTTAAGACCAAGGTATTAAGTTATGAAGAGCTTTACAAACTTGTAAAGGCGGAGATGGGAGAAGAGCTTGATAAGAGAATAGAAAGCCTGACCAACGAACTTCTTGAAGACAGAAGCATAGACCAAAGAGATAAGGCTATGAAGGTGGTGGAGCTTGTGCATAACCTCTGGTCGGATAAGAATCCGGTAATAATAACCTACATCAACCCTCCGTACTATCCGCATATATTTATAGAAGGAAAGAATGAGAAAGAAAAGAACTTGCTTAATGCGGTTGACGAGGCGGTCAATACCACAAAGTCAGATTACAAACTGGTATACAAAAAGTTCTTCCCATACATCTCAGACTTAAGCTACGGTTCAGCGCCCAAGGATCCTGCGGTCATAGCTGCATTTAAGGCAAATATGCCGGGCTTCGGAAAGCTTTACGAGCTTCCGCTTGAAGATATGCAAGAGCTTGATGTACCCGTACTTGATATAGGTGCCTTCGGAAAGGATGCCCACAAGTTCACCGAGAGAATAGAAAAGAAGTATTCATTTACCGTAGCACCTGAACTGGTATACAAGACAGTTATGAATTTGCTTAAGTAGAATAAAAGACAGATTGTGTTACAGTTTAGCCGGGTCATTCATCTTTGTCGAAAAATGAAAATATTTAATTGCTGTTTATAATAATACGAAGATGAATTCCGGCGGCAGCCTGATAGATATACCTGTATAATATAGCGAATAAAAGCTTGCTTTCGGGTGTATATTATGCAGGTATATCTTATTTAGCAAAACTGTAACTATCTTATTAATAAGGCTGCCGCACTTAGTGTGGCAGCTTTTATGATGTCTGAATAAGTAAAAGTACCTAAAATCAGTCTTTACAAGAGATAATAGGAAAAATTACTTGTATTAGATGTAGAAAATTCTTAAGATTCACTTGTTTAAATAACATAAAACAAGTATAGGTATAAGTCGTATAAAAATACAATATACACAATAAAAATAAGACTAATAACCATGTTGATTTTAAAATTACACAAAAATAAAAAACTCTTAAGAAAATAGAAGCAAAAATTCAAAAAATGTAGTACAATATAAATCAACATATAGGATATAGATGTTAGAAGGGTTAGAGTGTCAGAAGTTTAGGATAGGCGATAGTATGCTGTTGCGTGTCTATTTGTGGTACTTACCAATAGGACATACGGCAGTGTTTTTTTGTCAAATCACACTTTTGCCACTCTGACCCTTTTTCATCTATAATAATACATTGATCAAGTCTTATATGCCCTCAAAAGACTAAATATGTCGGTATGTTTGATTTGTAAGTGCATATAATCAATGTTTAAACCCCCTTTGATTGTATGCCGGATAAAGGGAGTGTATATTGGCACAAATACTTAGGACGATAACCATACTTTATCTCTGTTGGAAAGCTGTATTTTAATAGTTTTTTAGGTATAAAATAATTTATAGTTAAATATTTTAGGTAGTGTTGTGAAAAGTAAAAGACCTTGACTTTTCTACCATAAGTAAACTGTAAATAGTTTTAATTTTTATATAATTCCTAAAACAATTATTACAGTATTATAACAGTGCGCCTAAGCTATTGAATTTTTTTTTACTAAATGTTAATATACAGGTATAATCCACTATTTTTATCTTAATTTAATAAGATGTCAAAATTTGGATTAGAGTGAAAAAAAGGAGGATAAAGTATGGAAGATGGATTCATGTAATCGTTCTTGCAGCAAGTGGGTTTTAAGCAATTACCAAACTAAGAAAGGGGTATTATGAAGGTTAAGTTTTGGAAGATAGGACTCATGACTTCGCTGCTTACAATTTCTTTAAGTTTACCTGCACTCGCGGGTCAGTGGAAAGAAGAAGATGGCGGCTGGAAGTATGTTGAGAACGACGGAAGCCTCGTAACCGGCTCATGGAGAATGTCGGCAGACAAAAAGTCATACTATCTCGGAACAGACGGTCTTATGGTTAAAGACAGCCTTGTATCGGATAACGGCAATCTCTATTATGTCGGAAGCGATGGAGCTATGTATGTCAATCAGTGGAAGGGACTGGTTGATGCGGATGATCCCAATTTAACAAATTGGTATTATTTCGGCGAGAGTGGAAAAGCATATAAAAGCACCTCGGACAAAGCGGCACCAAGATTGATAGGTGATAAGAAGTATCTGTTTGACGCAGACGGTAAGATGATTACCGGACTTGTAAACAGCAGCGGTCAGGCAGTAGATCCTACAACAAGCAATAAGTTTGTTGAGGCTACATATTACTTCGGACCGGACGGAGCTATGTACAGCGGACAGTGGTATAAGTACTATGAAGTGGCTGAACCTGACTTCCGCAGTCAACTTGGTCAAAAAGAGTATTCGGAATTTGGCGAGATGTGGATGTACTTTGACACAGACGGTAAAAAGGTTAAGACCAATAATATCGAATCTGTAAAGGTTAAAGAGATAGATGGCAAGAAATATGTGTTTGATGAGAACGGTATTATGATACCGGGACTCTCAGTAAGCAATGCCAATGTAAATGCTACCTCAAGTAACGCAAAGTACAAATATGCGGCAGACTCAGAAGACGGTCAACTGAAGAAAGATTACTGGGCTTTCAGAGTTGCCAACGAAGCGATGTCAGAGCAGGATTACAATAGTCAGGAGTACAGCTGGTTCAGAACCAACTCTGAAGGAAAGGTACTTAAGAATAAGATATACTCAGTATATAACAGAAAGTACGCTTTCGACAGACTCGGTCGTATGCAGACAGGTTTTGTAATCATGTATTATGACGGAACCTTTGCTCAAGCTTACAAAGTAGATACCTGGACTAAGGCTGACTTCCTTCAGACAGCGGCTGACAGTCCTATACCCGGTATAGACAGAGGAAACTTGTATTTCTTCGGAGCTGACGAATTAAATGACGGATCTATGAAGACAGGAGAAGAGGTATATGTTGACATCGCAGACGGAAGAGCCGTATTCGGTTTCAAGCCAAGCGGAATAGCTTACGGAAGCGGTTCAACTCTTGTGCGTCATAGAAACAAATTCTACTATAACGGTCTGAGACTCGATGCAGATGAAGATCTCGGATACGGAATAGTAAAGGATACTACTCAAGGCAGCAACAACACATGGCTTGTAGTAGACAGAGATGGTAGAGTGGTTAAAGGCAATAGAAAAGTACTTAAAGACGGATCGGACTCTTGGATAATAATAATGGACAATAAGTTCTTTGCAAGAGTAAGTGCTTCAGAGAGTCCTAATGCACCTAAGTTCAGGAATGACGGTTCTTACTGGACATACGATTCTTCCTTTAAGGGTAACGACAGGTTCTTGAGAAAAATAACCGCAGTTGACGGTGATGATGACAAGAACGATAACAATTTTGTTGTTTTTAGCAGATAGAGAAGAGGAGTGTAATATATGAAACTAAAAAAATTAGGAAGAGCCTATAAGCAACTGGTGGCAGGAGTGCTGTCAGCGGCTATGGCACTAACAGGACTGCCGGCATTTGGCGGCAGTACGGCTCATGCTGCGGGTCTGCAGAATGAGCATATACAGACAAGATATACCAAGGGTACACCGGGTACTATTCCTACCTATGACAGTGGTGAGAGTACCGCTTATACAGTTGGAAATGAATCACTTAATACAAATGGTGACTTTGGAGCTGTTACTGGAAGTACTTTCAATATCTCCGCTATAAGAGATGCGGCTGAAAGAACTAACGCTACAGCCGGATATAATACTGAAGTTAAGACCGGTTACGGTGTATGCTGGTGGCATACAAGGTATGCTTTCGGAGCTGAGAATACAGTTACACCGAATATTACATGGAGCGGTTCTACTCCTACTGCTGCTACGGCACCTACGATTGCCAACTTGCAAAACTTCCCTGCCGGTGTTGCAAACGGTGAGGTTGTGCAACTTCAAAAGCATGATGATGCAAGTAAGAAAGTAGAAGTAAGAAGAAGCGTAAAGGTATCGGATGATGAGCAGTATATAATCATTGAGTACACTGTTCATAACCTTACTAGCAATTCTATGATGTTTTGGATAGGTAACGAAACTGATACCATGATGCACTTATCAGACGACTGTCCTATAATACTTACAGACCAAGACGGTGCGGGTGATAAGGATCAGGGTATCACAATGTTCGCTTCTCACGGAGATACAGGAGAGGGTAATAAGTATCAGTTTACCGATTTCAAACTTCTTACTCATGCGGGTAATCCGGAGCTTGGAGTAGGTATTACAAAAAGAGATAGTAGCGACACCAGTGAGCTTAGAAGCTGGATAGGACACTGGAGTAATACTGCAGGCGTTCGTCACGAGGCTTATGTATTCGTTAAGGGTAAAAAAGCCTTTGCCAATGTAGGAGACTCTGCGGCAGCTTTCTCAGCCCGCATGGATATGGCAGCAAATGAGACCAAGGTTGCCAGATTCGCAGTAAGAATGAGAACTGCGGTTTACTATGTAGATCCTACATTTACAGGAAGCAGCAACGGTTTCATAGCAAGACCTTATAAGAGCGTACAGGATGCAATCAATGCTATGTCGAGTGTAGGTGTTACAAAGGGATATATAGCCCTTCAAAGTGATGTGGAGATTCCGGCAACTATCAATATTCCGGCAGGCATGGATGTAACCCTTACAACCTCAGAGTTTGAAAGACCTTCTCATGCACCTACAGGTTATGAGACTGTTATACCTGAGCCTGTTGCTTATTCAGCGCCAAGAAAGGTGATTACAAGACCTGCGGGCAATACCGGAGCTTTGTTTAATGTAGCAGCCGGCGGTAAGCTTACCATAGGTGATGTTACTATTGACGGTAACAATGTACTTGCTAATGAAGCTTTAATTACAGCTTCTAACGGTGAGGTAAGAACCAGAGCTAAATCAGTAATCCAAGGTGGTAAGATCAACCCTGTAGCAGGCAATGAGAATAAGGCAAGTGCTATATCTATTACAGGCTCTGCTAAGCTTGAGATGAGAAACGGTGTAATACAGAACAATACTTCTTACAACGGTTCAGCAGTTCAGGTATTGAACTCTGCAGGTGGCGACACTATGGATATAGGAAATGTCGTTAATATAAGTAGCAATACTAACAAAGACGGCAAGGCTGCCAATGTAAGACTTGGAACCAACAACCGTATCATTGTTGACTATACCAAGGGACTTGATACTGCATCAAGCATAGGAGTTTCTGTAGACCAGTCTCCTACTACAAGTACTATGGGTACCTTGGCTGTAAACTATGATACTGCACACAGTACTATAGTTCCTTACTCAGGAAGTAACTTTACAGCTGATAAAGACGGTACCAGCGTAGCCGGCGGATCTACTGCCAATACTGTTACCCCAAGTACCAGTACACCGCAGACTCCGGGATTTGTATATGTGCATGCGGGAATTTATGCACTTAATATATACTATGTAGATACTAACGGTAATTCTATGGGCAATACGGCATTGCACCCGGGATCAACTATAGTAGATGTTAACGAACCGGGAACCGCTGCAGGTAAACTTATTGATAAACCGCTTACCGCATATGCGGGATGGTCATATCAATCAAGTGTAGTTAATCCTGCAGGAGCACTTACCGTAGAGGATGAGCATTCAGCAACTCCGGGTAAAGTACATGGAACTATGCCTAACAGCAATGTTAACATAACCATTACCTATCAAAGAGACGGACTTAATTATAAGTTCGATCCTAACAACGGCGGTGCTGTTATAGATAAGTATGAACCTGTTAACGCAGGTGCTACAGCTTCTACACTCGGAGCATTACCGACAGTTTCAAGAACAGGATTTGACTTTGGCGGTTGGTTCCCATTTACAGATAATAACGGAGACGGCAAGTACACCGCAGGTGAGGAAGTTACGGGCGGAACAGCCTTAACCGCATATCCGCTTCCGCATGCATCAGCAACTAAACTATACTATGCTAAGTGGAATCCGGGTTCAGGTACATATCCGTTTACTATGGCACATAGAAACTCAAATGTATCATTACCGCTTACTTTCGGTACAAGTACAGACAACTATATCGTAACAACACCTGTAACTAAGGATCCTGTAAATATACCGGGATATCTGTATGCATCAGCAAGCAGAACTCCGACCTCACAGGGAGCCTTAGATCCGACAACAGGACATTATACAGTTGCTATGCCTGCACTTGGTATAAGCTTACAGTATAAGTATACCGTAGATAATAATAGAATGTTTAACCTTACAGTACTTCACCAGGATGCCGGCGGTAACACACTGGCTACAGTACCTGTACTTCAAAGAAAGGCTGAACAGTCTATAAATCTTGCTAAGCGTAACATACCGGGATACAGTTATAGCAATGTAGTTATAACACAAGGTGCTACCGCTAATCCGGCTAACTATGAAGTAGGATTCGAGGCACCGTTACTTACAAACCTTGATGCTACCAACGGTGTGGTACAAGGATACATGCCTAACCAGGATGTAACAATTAAGTTTATTTATAACTCAGACTCAGCATCTGTAATAACAAGAAGATTCCTTGATAAGGATGATATAACAAAGAATATATATGTAGATACTCAGGGTCAGACTCCGGGAGCGGCAGTTAGCCTTCCGATTCCGTCAGGCGGAGAATTATACGGATATCTCTTTGATGCTTCATCATCTGTTAATATAACTCCGGCAGGAAGCCTTAATGCTAATCCGGCAACAGGAGAACTTACGGGAACTATGCCTTTATCAGGCTCTGTTATAGCAGACTACAGACTGAGCAAGGATATGAGTAAGTGGCAGCATATTAACTTTGCATTGACCAGCAACTCAGTAGGTACTGCAACTATAACACCTACTACATCAGCTAAACCGGTACTTCTTAATGACGGAACAGCGGCAGGTAATCAAAGTGCTCAGACCTTCGGCTCTATGAGAAGTGAGGGAGTACTTCCTACAGTAACTCCGGATCCATATCACATGGTAGAAGGCTGGTATGTGGATCAGGCAGGAACTATACCACTGGCTGATAATATGAAGCTTGATATGCCGGCAACACCGGGAACTCAAACTATCTATGTAAAGCTTGTAGAAGACCCAAGTAAGTGGGTAGATATAGACTTTACCACATCAGATGCAACACTTGGAACTGTAAATCCGGTAGGTAGCTATGTACCTGGAGGCAGTCCGCAGCATCTTCACTTTGATGAGGTATGGAGCAACATAGTAGTGCCTCCTACCACACCTATAGCTAACTATGAGTTAAAGAGCTGGACTTCACCGACAGGAAGCATAGTAAATGCTACAGATACTGTAGTAGCAGGTACTTACAAGGCTAACTTCGGCAAGGTAAATGCAACTTGGGGTCTTAATCCGGGAGCATTCACTGCTACAGGTCATATCGGATTTGACGGAAGCGGTGAGATCCATGTTCATGGAACTCAGCCGGGTAACAAATATGTAGTAACAGATCCGGACGGTGTAATAGTAGCCGTACTTCCGGGACCGCCTACAGGAGATGAACTTCAGTTCAAGGATCTTGTACCGGGCAGAACTTACAATGTTATAGAAGGTGGACCTGATACAGTAGCAACTGTAGGACAGCCACAGAGTACTGTAGCAGGAAGTAACCTGTCAGCACCAAAGCCTGTTACTATCCCTGCAATAGATACCAACAAGGGTGTCGGAGCGGATCCTAACAACGAAGGAAAGGCTCAGATAGTAATCAACCCTGCGGATCCAGATGCAGACTACGCACTTATAGATTCTAACGGTAATGTAGTACAGTATCCGGGATCTAACAACGGATGGGTAACACCAAAGGGTAATAACCCTGCAACAGTAATATTTGACAATCTCGATATAGGCGAGACCTATACCGTAGTTGCAAGAAAGAAGGGTAATCCTTCAGAGACACCTCTTGGAAATATTCATGCAGGTGTTCAGGTAGTAGCTAATCCGGGAGATATGGTAGAGGCTATAAACTACACCATAGAGACAAGAACTAACGGAATAGGTGCTAATGTTGAAGTAAGAACTGTAAGAGGAGAGGCTGTAAATACAACTTCTTATGACAGAATACATGAGAATGATGAGTTTACCATACATGCAGATCCTACAGACAGTAACGGTCATCCTTTCCTTTACTGGGTAATTATGAACGGAAGAATACCGGGTGTAACCGGCAGAATAACTTCTAATGATTACTCAGGCAAGTTAAGCAAGAGCAATGTAGTATTCAGAGCTGTTTACGATCTTCCTAGATTAAATGCGGCAGGTGAGAAAATAGCTCCTGTAGAAGAAACTACAAGAGGCGGTGCTGACGGTGAGTTTGCACTCGATCCTAACGGAATAGCTCAGCTTGAGCAGGATTTAAGTAATCCTACAGATGTGAGCCTTATCAATATTAACGGTGCAGATGTGCGTTATAGAGTAGTCTTTAACAAGCGAAGCGCAAATGCTAATGAAGTTAATGTAGTTAAGACACCTTCACCTCTTTGGGCAAATTATCCTGATGCCTTTACAGCAGCTTTTGCACTTGATATCAAGGAAGAAAGATATGTAAACGGAAGACTGGTACAAAATGCATCACCGTCTAATGCTTACTTGAAGGCTGTAGTACAGCTTGACAGTCAGGATGTAGACATGCTTGACTATGAGATCTGGGATCTCGGTCCTAATGCTGATGCAACATGGAATGCGGTAACACCTACTACAGCAACACAGATAGCTATAGTTGAGCCTGTAGCTGACAATGCGGGACTCTTCAGCTTCGATGCCAATATTAACCATACTTATGTATTGGTATATGCTAAGACATTTAAGTTATACTTTACAGATAATACTCCCGTAAAGGATCACCTGTATCTTGATGATGTAAGCAGAAACTTCTTCAAAAAGATCAAGGTTAGAAAGAAAGACCATGTATCTGCAAGCGTTTACGCTACAGATTACAATGTAGTAACAGCTTATGCGGACGGAGCTAATCCGGGTACATTGGTAAGTCCTTTTGACGGAGTTGACGGTGTAACCTACACCTATCAGAACTGGTCTAAGAAGTCTATAGATAATGTGGATACGGATAAGGATATTGAAACAGCTTGGATCTTCGATCCTAATGCGGATGTTACAAAGACTATGCCTATCTACGCTTACTATAAGACTAACAGAAAGATAGTTTCAACATTAAGAGGTGAACTTGGCGGTCTTATAGGAGATGCCAACGACCTTGCCTTAGATCCATATCTTAAGGCCGGTGAAGTTGAAAGACTTATGGAGGCTATAAGGGCAGCTCAAAATGTTCTTGACAGGAAGAGAGGAAGACTTGAAAACGGAGTTGATCCTCTAAGAATGGCTAATGAACCTGAACTTAGAGATGCAATCAATGCCTTAAGAGCAATTATTGATGAGATGAACAGACTTATCAGCCAAAGAAAGAATCAATTAGGCGACCGTGTAGGCGGTGGCGGCGGTGGTTCAGGCTCCGGCGGAAGAGGTTTCGGTACAAGAAACAGTGCTTTCGTTGGTAATCCGCAGATAACCTTCACTCTCGGAGTTGACGGTGACTGGCAGATAAACCCTGTAACAGGCAGATGGTCATTCGTACTGCAAGGAGGCTTACCTCTTAACAACAAGTGGGCTAAGATACAGTATGTCAGTGATCAAAACCGCCTTGTAACCGACTGGTACAGATTTGATCATCAATCAAGCCTTGTAACCGGATGGTATAAGGATGAGAGAACCGGTAAGTGGTACTATATGTCAGAAAAAGCCGGCAAGTCAAACGGAACTATGGTGACCGGATGGCTTAACCAAAACGGTAAGTGGTATTATCTTGACCCTGTAGTGGGTGAGATGTATGTCGGCTGGCACATGATAGGCGAGAAATGGTACTACTTCAGTGTCGGCAACGACGGACGCCCTTATGGATCACTTTATGTAAGCGAAGTTACTCCTGATGGTTACCATGTAAACCATGACGGCGAGTGGTTACGCTAGAGTGAAAAGGAGAGCAAATGAGAAAAACAAATATTAGAAAGAAGCTTGCAGTCATTCTTTCTGCTGCCATGGTTTTCACCATGGCAGCACCGGCTACGCCGGCACATGCTGCAGGTAAAATAACTTTTGATTTTAAAGAACTGAATCCTTCAGTAGGTACAGTACAAAACCTTGAGATGTCAGGCACAGGCGGTGGAACGATAACTACCGGAACACCCGGAGCAGATGTTTACTTTGCTAACGCAGGAAGTATCTATATGCCTTTCTGGAACGGAAGTGGATTTGATAAATCAGGTAGTCATGCAAGTTTTAATACAAGAACCTTTGATCTTAACGGATATAAAATAAGCGGTTGGTATAGAAACAAAACCGGTGTGTATAACAACAGTAAGATAAGCTACCTGGATGAGCAGACTTATCCTTATGTAGATAGCCGTTATATTGCTTTGCTGGAAAGTGACGGAACATTATTTAATTACAAGGAAACACATGCTCCTGCAGTAGCGGGTACGGTAGCTCCGGCTGAGATCAACGGTGCAGCTGCAGCTCCTGCTACAGTAACGGCAAGCTATCCGGTACTTAGAGTTGTGCAGGCGGCTGCAAAGAATATCCCCGGATTTAAACTTGATGCAGCAAGCACTACCTCTAAGGTAGGAGCTGTTGATACAACTAATGGTGTGAATTTATTTACCGCAGATACCGGAACCAACTTTAAGGTTACAGGTGATCAGGTAAACGGAACTATGATCAACCAGCCGGTTGAGATCAACTTCAAGTATGCGGTTGACCCGGCACAGAAGTTCGGAATTAAGGTTATACATAATCTTAACGGTGCTCCTGTTACCGACAGAACCTTAAGAGAGTTTGCAGTAGGCGAAAACCTCGCAAATATTGCTGATAAGGTTATGCCCGATCATACACTTATAGAGGCTCAACCCGGAGAACCTTCATCAAGGTACCGTCTTGCTCCTACAAACCCAGTTGTAATAACCAATGCAAGCGGTGCAGCCTTTACTCCTAACAGCAGCTTGCTAGGACCTAATGATGCACCTAATGCTGCCGATCAGATTCAGGCTAATGTACTTCCGGCTTTACCTAGCGGAGATACAGATCCTAATCCTGCTAACGGTTTGCTTACAGGTAAGATGATCAACCAGGGTATGACGGTAACTTATAACTATGTTCCTAACCCTAATTACTATATGACCTTATCTGTAAGATATGAGGATACCAACGGTCTTGACCTTACAGATCAGGTAGCGGCTAAGGTAACCGCTGCAGGTAATATGGCAGCAAATGTTAATGCTTCAACTGCTACACAGCCTGCACTTGTTACAAGTCCAAGTACAGGTTCAAGACTTGTATACAAGGTTGTAACACCGGCTCCTCCGTCAGGAGAGAACTAAACTGTATATGCACCTTTTATAGACGGATATACTACAAGTCCGGCGCCTGCAGTATCAGCAGCGGATGCTACACAGTATAGCAATGCTAACTTCTCTACCCTGCCAACTACAGGCTGGTCAACAACAAGTCAGTTCTATACTGTTAATACAGGTGCGGCACCTAACGGTTCAGCAGAAATAGTTGTTACCTATACACCTGATGCTGCAAACCTTGTTCAGACCAACTTTGCAACAGATCTCGGTGGAGACCTTGAAGTGGGTGGTGCTCCTTTTGATCCGAGTTCAAATCCGGCACACGCTGTGACCTTTGTAAAGCAGAACAAGAACCCTGTTCTTAATACTTATGATGTAAGCTTAACTGCAGCACAGCTTCCTACACCGAAGGCTGATGACGGATATAAGTTTACAGGATGGCAGCTTGATAAGAATGACGGTTCAACACCGGCAGGCTTCCAGGATATAACACTGCCAACTACTTTTACAGCTATAAACCAGACTAATTCTATAGTTAAGTTTAAGGCTAAGTTTGCTGTAGACCCGGATCAGTGGTCAACAATCAACTTTGCAATCGGAGATACTGCTATACAAGATGACGGTATAAGTACTTCTTTACAGCTTGTAAATAGAGCTGGCGGTAATCCAAGACCATTGACATGGAATATTCAGGATATAGCTGACAATATTGCTAATGTTTCACTTAATCCTTCCGTTACAGGAAAGGTAATTAAGTGGTTTGACTCAAATAACCAGGAGATGACAGCTACATCAACTGTAGTTAACGGCGGTACATATACAGCATACGCTGTAAGCTCAACCTCAGGAACTCTGCATACACCTAATGTAACAGGTGCGGTTGATCCTGTAAGCGGAGAGCCGTCAGTTAATATAGATACTTCTACAACTCCTGTAGACAGTGCGCTTGATTATGTAGTAACAGATGCAAACGGCAATGTAGTACTTAAGGTTGCCGGTTCATCACTCTTACCTGCAGGTAAGATAAAGGGACCGGGCATCAATCCGGGATACCCATATATAGTACATACAGTTCAGCCTAACACACCGGGTATAAATGTAGGATCTCCATTACCTACAGATCCTTCAAACATATCACCGGGAAGTGCTACAACTATAGTACCTGCTACAGCTAATGCTCCGGCAGTAGGAGAAGATCCTAACTTCCCGGGAAGAAGAACCATAACTGTAACTCCTGTATCACCTGATACAGAGTATAAGTTGGTGGATGCTGCAGGTAATGAAGTATCACCTTATGTTTCACCAACTTCAGGCAAGGTAGTATTTGAAGACCTTGATCCTAATGCAACATATATAGTAGTACCAAGAAGAACGGGAGATACTCTTACAGCGCCTCCTGACACTAACGGTACACCTGTTAATACAGGAATTTTAACACCTGTAATACTTCCTCGTAATGTTAACTTACTGTTACCTGCGGGAGTATCCGCAAGTGTTATAAAGATAGGCGGACTTACAAAGAATGCTTCAGATCTTAACGGTATATTACCGGGAACTTTAGTGGAAATTACAGTTCCTACATTAAACGGAACTAAGTTATTTACAGGAAGCTTTATCGTAGCAGGTATACCTGCACCGGCTGCAGGAAACTCTATAACATTCCAGATGCCGAACAACGATGTAACCGTGCAGGCACTTTATACAGCTGCCGGAGTGGCTTGGGATTCAAGCACACCTCCTACAGGTACAACTACAAACCCTGTAGTTTACGAAGGTTCAGCAACCAGCGATAATATTGCTGTCGGAGTTCCTGATATAGATGTTCCGGGTACATACAGACTTCGTATAGTAAGAGATACCAATGTACCTTCAGATATCAAAGACTTTATACAGTCTCAGGAAGATGATATACCATACACAGGTTTATGGCAGGCAAGAGTTATTGTTGAAGTTTGGAATACAGTAAGCATGGCATGGGAGCCATACGCAGGAAGTGTAGATGCATTGAAGGCTACATTTACTACAGGAAGCTTAACTCAGGGAAGTCGTGAGTACAGACTCTACGAGTCAGTGGCATCAGCATCCAATGCTACAAGAATGTCAGGGCAATACGAGACTGACTGGACTTTGCCTACTTACACAGGTTCATTCCAGACAGATGTAACCAACGGCGCAGTATATACCTTCGGATATATTGAACATCCTTCTTACAATGTAAGAGTAAAGAGTACAAGGGAAGATAACTTCAGTGTATCAATATTCGTAAGAAGAGGACGCTCACTTTTCGACTATGCTGACAGATATGCGGCAGAAGTTGATAGAGAGAAGAACTTACCTGATATAGATGCCAACGGTATAGTAAATGTAACTGCTAAGGACCTAGGTACTGGTAAGGAACAGAAGATTATAGAGGCTTATCTTCTTCAAAGACGGAGTATGAGCCATATGATGAGCGTAGTTTGGTAACAGGTCCCGGCATAGTGTATATTTACTTTGACCATGACAAGAAAGCCAGAAATAACGCAGCTAACTACTTAACCAAGGGTATAGCGGAAGCAAGAGTAATCCTCGGTACAATAACCAATCCTGTAACTCAGGCTGCGGTACAGGCTGCTATAGATGAGGCTAATGCGGTACTTAATCAGACAAGCCCAAGAAAGGCTACTACAGCTGAACTTCAGGCGGCTTATGACAAGCTTAGAGAAAAACTTCTTGAACTCTTAGGAGGAAGTTCTCTCAACCGTGGCGGCGGCGGCGGTACAGGCGGCAGCTCAGGCGGCGGCTCCAGAACCGTAAGCAGCGGCAAGAGCATAAGAGTCGGAACTGACGGAAGCTGGCAGTTAGTTGATGCCCAGAGACATATCTGGAACTTCAACTTAACTTCAGGCGGCAAGGTAGTAGGTTGGGCAAGACTTTCATACACCTTTGAAGGTTTGACCAAGACCAAGTGGTATAACTTTAATTCTGACGGTGTTATGAACAGCGGATGGATAGTAGACGGCGGTAAGTGGTATCACCTCTCAACAGTTCATGACGGTTTCTTCGGTGAGATGCTCGAGGGATGGTTCTTCGATAATACAGACGGCAAGTGGTACTACCTTGACGGTAGCGGAGCTATGGTAGTCGGCTGGCAAAATATCGGAGGCAAGTGGTATTACTTTACAGTAAACAGAGATAACAAGCATCCATACGGTTCATTATATGTAAACACAACTACACCTGACGGATATAAAGTTAATGCCGACGGTGTGTGGATACAGTAATATAGAAATAAATATATAAAGGCTTAGATATTAAGCTTCTATATAGCCCAAAGTCTTTGGCATAAAAGCCTCGGACTTTGGGCTTTTCTAATTCATACAAAATAAACTTCTCAATCCGCTCATACAAAATCTTTGCAAAAAATATAATTTAAGGCTTGAAATATAAGCCTATATATGTTATTATTTAGTAGTAACAAGGGAAACCGAGTTACACACGTGCATTATGCACTCCTATATCACTCTAACAGGGAATAAGTAGTCTTAGGGCTACTTTTTCTCGTTTAAAGCAAAGTGCAAGACCTTCAAGCCTTCCTAAGCTTTGAGCTTGGGATAAGTTGGCACAAAATCCTTCCCCACATATATATAAGCCCTATTTATTCTAAAAGATGATAAATCCTTTTATGCTTAAAAAGTCCGGTTATATCAGGTTTAAAACAATTACCTGTTTACTTTAAAATATGATAAGCCCTTTTATACTAATATCTTGACATATAGGCTATAATTATTTAATATATAATATTAAGAATAATTATTAAAATCAAATCTAAGAGGAAAAAAATGAGAGAATTAAAGTACAGTAAACAAAGAGAAGCTATAGTGGAATGTCTGAAAAACCGACATGATCACCCAAGTGCCGACTTGGTATTTCAGTCACTTAGGAAAGATAATCCTAAGATAAGTCTCGGTACGGTCTACAGAAACTTAAACCTCCTTACTGAAATGGGAGTGATACTGAAGATAAGTTGCGGAGACGGTATAGAAAGGTATGATTACAATACTCATGAGCATTATCATTTTGTGTGTAAGTCCTGCGGCAATGTAGCAGACCTTGAGCCGAAAGATTCATGGGTGGACAATAGTTTGGTAGATGAAAGCGTAGGCGTTGCAGACTCACATTCACTTATATTTTACGGTATCTGCTCACATTGTGCCGCAAAACATACACATTAGCAGTATTTCCAATCAATTGTTTATGTTGTCGCCGATTATAAATACACAAAACTTTCATAAAGATTGCTTATAAGTACTGGTTACAAAGAATATTCTATGCTATAATACAAAGATGTATATAAGAGGGGCTTGCAGAAAGTACTTTGCTCTATAAAGGAAATCTATGCAGACATGCCAACTGTAGCGGACTCTCTGAAAAATTTTAAATATAGGAGGGAATTTTATGGCAGAGGAAAGTATGAAAGACTTTGAACAGGAGATCAACGAGTCTTTGGAGAATATAAAAGATTACGAGGATAAAGATGCCGGCAAGTGGGAAGTATTTGAGAAGCAGCTTGCAGACAAAGAAGTACTCAGAGTTAAAATAACGGAAATCGTCAAGGGAGGATGCGTAGCATTAGTTGATGAAATCAGAGCATTCATACCTGCAAGTCAATTATCTACAAGCTATGTAGAAAAGCTTGAAGATTATCAGGGAAAGAGTCTTGATGTAATTATAATAACCGTTGACAGAGACAAGAAAAAGCTTGTGCTTAGCCATAGAGAGCTTGAAAAGGAAGCAAGAGACAAGGAAAGAAAAGAAAAGGCTGCAGCTGTAAAGGTTGGAGATGTAGTAGAAGGTAAGGTTGAAAGCATACGTGACTACGGTGCCTTTGTTGACCTTGGAGACGGAGTCAGCGGACTTATACACATTTCTCAGATATCACACAGCAGAATCAAGCATCCTTCAGTAGTTTTGAAAGAGGGAGACAGTGTTAAGTGCAAAGTTATAGCTAACGAGGGCGGTAAGATATCTCTTTCCAAGAAAGCGCTTGAGGAAGAAGTGAGACAAAAAGAAGAAAAAGCGGGATTTGACGGCTTTAAATATGAGGAAAAATCTTCAGTAGGTATGAGTTTGGGTAATTTGTTAAAAAATATAAAGCTTGACTAAAAGGAGTTTATTATGCCAAAGGATGCAGAAAAATTATCTAAGGAGTTATTATTTTCTTACAAACATGTAGCAAAGGAAGATAAGAAGGAATTCAAAAAGTCGGATGAATTTGCGATAGCCTATAAGGAATTTCTTAATAAGGCAAAAACTGAAAGAGAGTGTGTGGCTCTTGCTAAAGAGATGCTTACCAAGGCAGGTTATAAAGAGTTTGATATAACTAAAAAGTACAAGGCGGGAGATAAGGTTTATAAGATCAACAGGGGCAAGGCTATAATGGCAACTACCTTTGGAAGTAAGGACTTAAATGAGGGTATTAGGATCAATGCCGCTCATATAGACTCTCCGAGACTTGATCTTAAGCCTAATCCTCTTTACGAGAAGAATGAATTGGCATTTTTTAAGACTCATTACTATGGCGGTATCAGAAAATATCAGTGGGTTACCATACCTCTTGCCATGCATGGGGTTGTTATAAAAAAAGACGGAACAAAGGTTGAGATAAATATAGGAGAGGCGGAAGATGATCCTATATTTATGATAAGTGATCTGCTTCCGCATCTTGGTATGAAACAGGGTGACAGAAAGCTTGCCGAGGGCATTAACGGCGAAGAGCTTAATATAATAGTTGCTTCACTGCCTTTGGATGATACGGACATAAAGGATGCGGTAAAGCTGCATGCAATGAAACTCTTAAATGACAGATACGGTATTACCGAAAGAGATTTTGCCAGAGCCGAGATAGAGTTTGTACCTGCATTAAAAGCTAGAGATATGGGCTTTGACCGTTCTTTGATAGCAGCTTACGGACAGGATGACAGGATCTGTGCCTATCCGGCACTTATAGCCGAGATAGAGACCAAAAAGCCTGAGTATACCACACTTACGGTACTTGCCGATAAGGAAGAGATAGGTTCCGTAGGCAATACGGGATTACATTCCAATTTTGTATATGACTTTATATCTATGCTTGCAACTAATAAAAAGGCTGATGTAAGGGTGGTTTGTGAGAATTCCGCCTGTCTTTCTTCAGATGTCAATGCAGCCTATGACCCTACTTTTGATTCGGTATTTGAGGCAAATAATTCCTGCTACTTAAACCACGGCTGTGTGCTTACCAAGTATACAGGTGCAAGAGGAAAATACAGCTCCTCAGACGCAAGTGCCGAGTTCATGGCAAAGGTTATAGACATAATGGAAAGTGCCGGAGTACATTGGCAAATAGGTGAGCTTGGAGCTGTTGATGTAGGCGGCGGCGGTACGGTAGCACAGTTTGTTGCCATGCTCAACATAGATGTTGTAGACCTCGGTATACCTGTGCTTGCTATGCATGCGCCTTGCGAAGTTGCCGGTAAAATAGACTTATATAATGCATACAAGGCATTTAAGGCGTTTTATGCCTAAATAAATACAAAGTGTGATTAGGAGGAAGTACTGCACGAGTTAATGATTTGTAAGCTTCATTCAATCAGTGCTTTCCTAATTAACTAAGAATAATCTTAGCTCTTAAGAGGTGTTTATCTTTTAAGTACCTCTTGGAATTTTATATTTAAGGAGAACATATTGAAAATGAAGATAAGAAATATTGTAGCAGTATGTGGGATTGCAGCTTTAGCAGTGTTTGCAAGTACTGCCTGCTCAAACAAGGCACAGGATAATGATGTAAATAAAGAATCAAGTAAGAAATCGGATAAGGATTCAGGTGCCGGGGAGTCATACGACAATACAGAGTATGGAAAAGTAACTCTGGGTGAGTATAAGGGCTTGGCGCTTGAAGTAAGCGATGCCAATGTTACCGATGAAGAGGTGGAATCCCGTATACAGTCTACAGTGTCTATGAATCCGGAGAAAACAGCTGTGGAAGGCAGAGCCGTAGAGAATGGAGACGTGGTTAATATAGACTTTGAAGGTAAGATTGACGGTAAGGCATTTGAGGGCGGCACAGCAAAGGGTTATGATCTTACTATAGGCAGCGGAAGTTTCATACCCGGCTTTGAAGAGCAAATTATAGGTATGAACAAGGGAGAAACCAGGGATCTTAATCTTACTTTCCCTACACCTTATGAGAATAATCCTGATTTGGCAGGTAAGGCTACAGTATTTACAGTAACCGTTAATGAGATATACAAGGAGACACCTGCAGAGTTCAATGATGCTTTTGTTGAAAGGGTAACACAGGGTCAGCAAAAAACTACAGCAGAGTTTAGAGATGCTATAAAGGCTGAGATTTCAAAGTATAAAAAAGAATCTTCAGATACAGAGGCGCAAATGGCAGCTTTGAGCAAGGTTATAGAGGATTCAACCTTTGAGCTTAGTGATGACGGAGTAAATAAAGAGCTTGAAGATATTAAAAAGCAATATGAGCAAATGGCTACATCATACGGTATGGATATGAAGAAATTCGCAGAACTCAGTAATATGACCGAGGAAGAGTTTAATGCTAAATTAAAAGAAAGTGCGGAGAACAGAGCAAAGCAAAAACTTGTTATAGATGCAATTTTTGAAAAAGAGAATATGGCTTTGGAAGATGCGGATTATGCAAAACTTGAAGAGCTTAGCGGAATGAAGAAGAAGGATCTTGTATTGCAATACGGTCAGGAATTTATAGATGAAAGTGTTAAGTCTATAAAGGTTGAAAAATTCTTAACGGATAATGCGGTTAAGACTATTAAACCGGCTGAGACCACAGCAGTTGCTCCCGAACCTGTAAGTGAGGCGGAGTCAAATGCCGAAGATACAAGTGCCGAAGCACAAAGTACCGAGGCTGCACAATAGATAAATTAAAGTAATAGAGGGGCTGTTGCTTGCAACAGCTCCCTTTTTCTAAATCAGAGAGGTTTTTATGATATTCAAAGAGATAAAGTATGATGTAAAAGCTGTAATGCAAAGGGATCCTGCTGCCAGAAATTTTCTTGAAGTATTACTTTTATATCAAGGAGTGCATGCTCTTATATTTCACAGATTTGCACATAGACTATACAGAAAAAAGCATTTTTTTACAGCAAGG
>ERZ773070.743-NODE-743-length-22399-cov-9.933808_pt1 | contig 22399 bp, 25 predicted proteins | sample MGYA00580618_ERZ773070 | MGnify/ENA primary metagenome ERZ773070 (study PRJEB29015, sample SAMEA2738023) | human oral metagenome | biome: human oral; feature: human-associated habitat; material: dental | place: China | collected 2019 ... | reverse complement strand
CTGCCCCAATGGGGGTTAACCTGCCCCAGTAGGTGTTTTCCTGCCCCAATGCACGTCCGAGCGCCACCTGACGACGTTGGTCCGCCCGAGGCTGGGCAGTTTCCTGCCCCAGTGCTCCCCCACTTCATCGAGTCCCTGGCTGAGGCGTTGCTCCAGGGCACCATAACTCTCAAGGACACCGGCAACGGAGCGCGCCGCGCCCGGCGACGCGCCAGAAGCCGGGCGCACGCAGACCCGGAGGACACTAAGAAACCCGCCGGCTCAGTGCGGACCGATAGCCGGGCGCACGGGGCCACACGACGGCCATGGCCGTGCTCCACGAGCACCAATATGGGGCGCGCCGGGGACAAGCGTGCGACCCGCCGCCCCGTGCACGCGCAACAGCGCCGGGCGCGCGGGCCGGACCCAGGTCCAGCCCGCGCGCCCAGTCGCGCATCAGGCGCCCGCTGCCCATTCTTGGCGGCCGCCCTTCTCAGCCGCTACTCCTTCTTGGCGGCCTCGCGGTTGCCCAGGCGGACCTTCTCAACGGTCCTGCCCTGGCCGAAGTCGTCCTCTTTGAACCCGAAGAAGTAGGTGCACACGAAGGCGACGGCGAGCGCCACGAAGGACGCGATCCAGAAGTTGACGGCGGAGGAGGTGTCCTTGCCGGTGGGGTCCACGAAGGACGCGAACCCGGTGAACGCCCCGGCGAAGCCGTACATGTTGATGTTGAGCAGGCCGGTGACCAGGCCGCCGGCGGCCCCGCCGACCGACGCCGTGAGGAAGGCGCGCCCGTACTTGAGGTTGAGGCCGTACATGGCGGGCTCGGTGACCCCGCAGAACGCGGAGATCGTGGCGGGACCGGCCAGGGAGCGGATCTTCGCGCTGCGGGCCTTGATCCAGAAGGCCAGGGCGCCGCCGCCCTGCGCGATCATCGTGGCGGACACGATGGCGTTGATCGTGGAGGACTGCCCGTGGACAGCGAGCTGCTGGGCGATCACGGGGATCACGGCCCAGTGCAGGCCGAAGATCACGAGGCACTGGTAGAAGGCGCCGATGACCAGGCCCGCGAAGGCGTAGTTGATGGCCAGCACCCAGTTCAGCCCGGCCGCGACGCCGCCGGAGACGAACATGATGACGGGTCCGAAGACGGTGAACAGCAGCGTGGAGATCACGAAGATCTCGATGAGCGGGGCGAAGATGGAGTGGACCACGGCGGGGATCCACTTCTTGAGCAGGGGCTCGATCTTGGACGCCAGCCACGCCCCCACGATGATCGGGAAGATCGAGTAGGCGTAGGCGTTGTCCAGCGGCAGGGAGATGGGGATCCCGAAGAGCTCCGCGTTGAAGTTCACGCCCAGCAGCGTGTGCAGCACGTGGTACCCGGGAGCATCGTGCTTGGCCAGCTGGACGATCGACGGGTAGGCCAGGACGCCGCCGATGATCGCGACGATGATCGGGTCGGCGCCCAGGCGCTTGGCGGCCGTGAAACCGATGATGATGGGCAGGAAGAAGAACATCGAGTCCGCCATCGCATTGAGGATGATGTTCGTGTCGGAGTCCTTCACCAGCCAGCCGGCCTGGACCAGCAGGCCCAGCAGGCCCTTGAGGATGCCCGATCCGGCCAGGACGCCGACGACGGGGATCATCGACCCGGTGATGACGCCGATCAGCGAGCTGAACCCGTACTTCACCCAGCCCAAGGGGGTGGTGGGCTTCTCGACGGGGTCGGCCGCCGCCTCGTCGTCCCCGGCCGCGCCCTGCGGGAGCCGCTTGACGATCTCCTCGTAGACGTCGCCGACGGTGGCGCCGATGACGACCTGGTACTGCCCGCCGGCCTTGGCGACGTCGATGACGCCGTCGATGTCGGCGACGGCCGCGTCATCGGCCTTGGCGTCGTCCTTGAGGTAGAAGCGCACGCGGGTGATGCAGTGGATGACGGAGGCGACGTTGTCCGCGCCGCCGATGCCGTCGATGATGCGGGCGGCCTGCAGGGCGAACCCGGTCAGGCCCTCGTAGCCGTCGTCCGCCTCGACGGTGGCGCCCGCCGTTTCCGGTGCGGTTCCCGACGGAGCGGCGCTGGTGCCGGACGAGGCGGGGGCCGCCTCCGCCTGGGCGGGCGCGGCAGGAGCGGCGGCCTTGAGGAGGGCGTCGGCGACGGGGTCGCCGGCCTGGGCCCGGCCGGTCCGCACGTCGAGGGACTCCACGCGCTTCTTGGAGTTGGTGATGACGGTGATGGCGACCGTGGACTTACCGGCGGCCTTGACGGCGGCCAGGTCCATCGTCCCGACCGGGCCGCCCGCCTGCACGGTGTCGCCCTTGGCGACGACGAGGCGGAAGGGCGCGCCCTTGAGCTCGACGGTGTCGACGCCCAGATGGAGCAGCACCTGCAGCCCGTCGGCGGTTTCGAAGCCGACGGCGTGGCCGGTGTCGGCCACCATCGTGATCCGCCCTGAGACGGGGGCCACGACCGTGTTCTCCTCGGGGACCACACCGAAGCCGACGCCCATGGCGCCCCCGGCGAATGCGGGGTCGGGGATGTCGGCCTGGGCGATGACGTCGCCCGGCATCGGGGCGAGCAGTGACGCCCTCTGCTGTGGTGATTCGGACATGGTTGTTCCTTTCGTGCCGTGTTCGGGCACCGTGTCAGGCACCTGTGATGATGGACAGGCTCTCGTAGGGGCGCAGCGTGATGCGCGAGCGCACGACCGCGTCGTCGTAGTTCCCGATGAGGACGCGCCCCTGGGCGAAGCGACCCCGGACGTCGACATCGACGTCGTGGGCGCGGAAGTTGTTGAGCACCAGCAGGCGCTGGCCGTCGTGCTCGCGCACGTAGGCGAAGACCTCGTCGGGGGCGTTGTAGGGGATGTAGGAGCCCTCGGCGATGACCGGGTGGGTGTGCCGCGCCTCGATGAGGCGCCGGTAGTAGGGCAGGATGCGGCCCCGCTCGGCGGACTCGACGTTGACCTCGGCGTGGTTGACGGGCCGCAGCCAGGGGATGCCCCGCGTGAACCCGGCGTTGTCGGAGGCGTCCCACTGCATGGGGGTGCGGGCGTTGTCGCGGGCCTTGGAGTGGACGACGGCGAACGCCCGCGCGGGGTCGGCGCCCCCTTCGACGAGGGCGCGGTAGGCGTTGCGCGCCTCGACGTCCACGTAGTCGTCGATGCCCGTGTAGGCGGGGTCGCTCATGCCGATCTCCTCGCCCATGTACACGAAGGGCGTTCCGCGCAGCAGGTGGATGGCGGAGGCGAGCATCGTCGCCGACTCGTAGCGGTACTCGTCCGCGTTCCCGAAGCGGTCGAGGGCGCGGGGCTGGTCGTGGTTGTTCCAGAACAGGGCGTTCCAGCCCCCGCCCTCCTGCATGCCGAGCGCCCACTCCCCCAGCAGGCGCTTGAGCGCGGCCAGGTCGAAGTCCTTGAGCGTCCACTTCTGCCCGTCCTCGTAGTCGACTTTGAGGTGGTGGAAGTTGAACACCATCGACAGCTCGTGGTTGGCGGGGTTGGAGTAGCCGATGCACGCCTGGATGGAGGTCGAGGACATCTCGCCGACGGTGATGGAGTCGGTGTCCTGCCCGAAGGACTGCTCGGAGAGCCACTGCAGGTAGGTGTGGACATCGGGGCCGTCGGTGTACATCGCGCGGTCGTCGGTGCCCTCAGGGGCGTCGAGCAGCGCCTCCGGCTTTCCGATGAGGTTGATGACGTCGAAGCGGAAGCCCCGCACTCCCTTGGAGCGCCAGAAGTTGACGACTTTGGCGACCTCCTCGCGGACATCGGGGTTGTGCCAGTCGAGGTCCGCCTGCGTCCGGTCGAAGAGGTGCAGGTAGTACTTGCCGGTGTCCCCGAAGGGCTCCCAGGCGGGGCCCCCGAACTTGGACACCCAGTTGGTGGGCAGCGAGCCGTCGGGCTTGGGGTCGCGCAGGTAGTAGTAGCGCTGGTAGCGCTCGTCGCCGGCCAGCGCCTTGCGGAACCACTCGTGCTCGGTGGAGGTGTGGTTGAGGACCATGTCGAGCATGACGCCGATCCCGTGGGCGCCCAGGGCCTCGACGAGCTCCTCGAAGTCCTCCATCGTCCCCATGGCGGGGTCGATGGCGCAGTAGTCGGAGATGTCGTAGCCGTTGTCCCGCCCCGGCGAGGGGAAGAACGGGTTGAACCAGACGTGGTCCACGCCCAGCGAGGCGATGTAGGGGATCTTCTCGATGACGCCCCTCAGGTCCCCGACGCCGTCGCCGTTCGAGTCGTAGAACGACTTGGGGTAGATCTGGTAGACGACTGAACTACGGAACCCCGTCATCGTGCCCTCCAATGCTCTCGCATTCGCCAACGTTGTTTCGTATGCGAAAGTTTACACTTTGGAAGACACGTCAACGAGTGGTCTTTCACATATTCACACCACCGTTGTGGACGGCTACAATTCTCCCCTCAGAAGCCGAGGCGCCCCAGCATCTTCGGGTCGGACTGCCAGTCCTTGGCGGTGCGCACGTGCAGGTCCAGGTACACCCGTTTGCCCAGCAGCTCCTCGATGTGGCGCCGCGCCTCGGTGCCGATCTCCTTCAGGCGGGCCCCGCGCCGCCCGATGATGATCGCCTTCTGGGAGTCGCGCTCCACGTAGACGTTGACGTGGACGTCCACCAGGGGCGGACGGTCGTCGCCCTCCCTGCGCTCCCTCTCGATGATCTCCTCGACCTGCACGGCCAGGGAGTGGGGCAGCTCGTCGCGCACCCCCTCCAGCGCTGCCTCGCGGACGAACTCGGCGATCAGGGTGTCGCGGGACTCGTCGGTCACGTCGCCTTCGGGGTACAGGGGCGGCGAGGCGGGGACCGTTTGGGCGAGCACGTCGCGCAGGTGGTCGATGCCCTTGCCCTCCACGGAGGACACGGGCACGATGGCGCTCCACTCGCCCAGCCGCTCGATGGCGAGCAGGTGCTTCATGACGCGCTCGCGGCCCACCGCGTCGCACTTGGTGGCCACGGCGATGACCGGGCGCTTCACGCCCCGCAGCTCGCGGGCGATGAACTGGTCGCCCGGGCCGATCCTCTGGTCGGCGGGCAGGCAGAAGAGCACGGCGTCCACCTCGGCCAGCGCCTCGCGCACCATGTCGTTGAGCCGCTTGCCCAGCAGCGTGCGGGGACGGTGGTAGCCGGGGGTGTCCACGAGGACCAGCTGGTAGCCGTCTCCGTGGACGATGCCGCGGATGTTGTGGCGGGTCGTCTCGGGGCGCCCCGACGTGATCGCCACCTTCTGGCCGACCAGGGCGTTGGTGAGGGTGGACTTGCCGACGTTGGGGCGCCCCACGATGGAGACGAAGCCCGCGCGGAAGTCCTCGGGGTAGTCGGGGACCCCGATCGCGGCGGCCGCGTCCTGGCGCAGCGAGGCCACCGAGGCCAGCGCCTCGAAAGCGCCCAGGTCCGCGTCCGCCTCGTCCTCCAGGTCCGACAGGCCGTCATCGGCGTTGCCGGCGTCCGGGTCTTCCGCGTCGCCGAGGCGGGAGTCGCCGCCGGGCCCGTCGGCGTCCGGGTCCTCGGCGCCGCCGGAATCGGCACCACCACCGGTTCCGGCCCCTTCCGCCCCCGCGGGACCGGCGCCGATCTGGGCGCGCGCCTCGGCTTCGGGGTCGGCGGCGCCGGGCGGCACCTCGATACGCGCGTCCCCGAGGGCGTTGGGGCCTGCCATGAGCTCGTCGTCACTGGGGAAGCGCATCAGTCCTCTTTCCATGTTCCTGCCTGGGGCGGGGCGCCGGGCGCCCCGCTTCCCCCAACTGTAGAGCACACGATGGTGCCCACCTGGCGCCGGCGCCCCCGCGCCTCCTCGGCGCGCATGCGCACCCCCGCCAGTTCGCCGCGCGCCCCGGGCAGAGGGACCCTGCCGATGGCCTTGGCCAGCAGGCCGCCCACCGAGTCCACGTCCTCGTCCTCGACCTCGACGCCCAGCAGGTCGCCGAGCTCGGAGATCGGGTAGCGCGCGGGCACGCGCCACTGCCCCCCTCCCAGGGGCTCGGGCTCGATGACGTGCCGGTCGTGCTCGTCGGTGACCTCGCCGACGACCTCCTCGATGATGTCCTCCAGGGTGACCAGGCCCGCCACTCCCCCGTACTCGTCGATGACGATCGCCATGTGGGAGTGCTCGGCCTGCATCTGGCGCAGCAGGTCGTCGGCGGGCTTCATCTCGACGGTGAACTCGGCGGGCCGCATCATCTGCTCGGCGGTGAGGTCCAAGTCGGGCCCGTGGGCCTCCAGGCGGGCCACTACGTCCTTGAAGTAGAGGACGCCGCGCACGTCGTCGACGTCGTCGCCCACCACGGGCAGGCGCGAGAACCCGGAGCGCACGAAGAGGCGCAGGGCCTTGCGGGCGCCCAGGTCCGCGTCGGCGGTCACCATGTCCGTGCGCGGGACCATGACCTCGCGCACCAGGGTCTGGCCCAGGTCCAGGACGGAGCGCACCATCTCGCGGTCCTCCTCCTCGATGGACTCGGGCTCCCCCACCTCGTCGACGATCTCGCGCAGGTCGGAGACCAGTTCGGCGCGGGCCTGCGCCTCGGTGGGCTCGGGCGCGGGGCGGGAGGCGCGCACGCGCCCCAGCAGCGGGTCCACAAGGCGGCTGAGCCGCACGAGGCGGGCGGTGGTGGGAGCCCCCGCCAGGGCGATCCCCTCGGGGCGGCGCGCCGCCCACTGGCTGGGGACCAGGGACACGAAGAGGAACTGCAGGGCGGAGACGGAGGCGACGGCGATGAGGGCCACGGCCCACCAGGCGATGCCCTTGTCGACCAGGATGAGCGTGACGGACACGGCGAAGACCACCTGCCACAGGGTGCGCGCCGAACGCAGGACCAGCAGGGTGCGCCTGCGGTGGGCGACCAGTCCCGCCAGCACCCCGGCGCGCGCCCTGCCCTGCTCGGCCAGGTCCTCCACGGCGGCGGCGCTCAGGCGCGACACGCCCTGTTCGACGCTCTGCGCCAGGCACGCCACCACCAGGGCGAAGGCGGCCAGCACTGCGAGCGGCAGGTCGGGCACGGCCCCGATCGACGAGGCGCCCGCCGCCTGGGCGGGCAGCGGCGGGGTCATCGGGACGCCAGGAAGGTGAGGAGCAGTTTGCGCTGCAGGGCGAACATCTCCGCCCTCTCGGCGTCCTCGGCGTGGTCGTAGCCCAGCAGGTGGAGGATGCCGTGGGTGGCCAGCAGCAGCATCTCCTCGGCGGCGGTGTGCCCGGAGTCGGCGGCCTGGCGGGTGGCCACTTCGGGGCAGATGCAGATGTCGCCGAGCATCCCCGGCGGCGTGGGGTTGTCGGCGGTGCCGGGTTTGAGCTCGTCCATGGGGAAGCTCATGACGTCGGTGGGGCCGGGCAGGTCCAGCCATTTGACGTGCAGCTCCTCCATGGGGCCGGCCCCGATGAACAGGATGTTGAGCTCGGCGTCGGAGGCGACGTGCATCTGCGTGAGCACGTAGTCGGCCAGGGCGGCGAACTCGGCGCAGTCGATGTCGTAGTCGGTCTCGTTCAGAACCTCGGTCATGAGCGGTCCTCTCGGGGGTGTCGGGCGCGGGAGCGGGCGGAGCGCCGGCGCGCGGCGCCGTCCTCCCACCGCTGGTACGCGTCGATGATATGGCCGACCAGTTCGTGGCGGACCACGTCCGCGCTGGTGAGGTGGCAGAACTCGATGCCGTCCACGCCCTCCAGGATGGTCTGGATGACGGCGAGGCCGCTGGGCTGGCCGCCGGGCAGGTCCACCTGGGAGGCGTCGCCGGTGACGACCACTTTGGAGCCGAAGCCCAGGCGGGTGAGGAACATCTTCATCTGGCCCAGAGTCGTGTTCTGCGCCTCGTCGAGGATGATGAAGGAGTCGTTGAGGGTGCGCCCGCGCATGTACGCCAGGGGCGCCACCTCGATGGTCCCGGCGGCCATGAGCTTGGGCAGGGCCTCGGGGTCCAGCATGTCCCCCAGGGCGTCGTAGAGGGGCCGCAGGTAGGGGTCGATCTTGTCGGTGAGGGACCCGGGCAGGAACCCCAGGTTCTCGCCCGCCTCGACGGCCGGGCGGGTGAGGACGATGCGGCGGGCCTGCCCGGACAGGAGGCGGCGCACGGCCTGCGCCATGGCCAGGTAGGTCTTGCCCGTGCCCGCGGGGCCGATGCCGAAGACGACGGTGGAGCGGTCGATGGCGTCCGTGTACGCCTTCTGCCCGGGCGTCTTGGGGCGGATGGAGCGGCCGCGGGCGGAGAGGATCTCCTCGGAGGGCGCTTCGCCGCGCGTGACGCGCCCCAGCAGTGAGATGGCCTGTTCGACGGCGTCGGCGTCGAGCGCCTGGCCGCGCCCGGCCAGGCCGATGAGCTCCTCGACCAGGTTCGCGGCCAGGTCGATGTCGGCTTGGACGCCGGTCATGGAGATCTCGCGCCCGGTGACCAGGAAGCGCACGTGGGGGAAGCCGCGCTCCAGCGCGCGCAGCACCTGGTCGGCAACCCCCAGGATCATGATGGGCTCCAGGCGCGCGGGGATCATGGCGCGCCTGGTCTGCACGAGGGTGCTTTCAACGGTGGGGTCGCTCATGCGGGGGAGGTCCACGCTCCTTCGGATCCGCTTGTGGTGCAGCCCTGATTCTATCGGCGCCGCCGGGGCGGGGGCCACTCGGCGTGCCCGCCCCGCCCGCAGCCGCCCTTACCCGGCGCCCGGGGGCAGCGGGCCCGTCATGTAGCGCTGCAGCACCGGCGCGTAGTGGGCGACGACCTGCTCGTCGTCCAGGTCCGCCAAGGGCTGGAGCCGCAGCACGTAGCGGGCGACGATGAGCCCGATGACCTGCGAGGCGGCCAGGTCCGTCCGCAGCGCCCCCGTGCCCGGGGGGTCGTCCAGCAGCCAGGCCGCCAGGGAGTAGACCTCCTCGGTGAGGAAGCCCGCCACGGACTCGACAGGGCCGCCGGGGGCCATGCGGGCGCGCATGACCGCCACGTAGTCGCGACCGTGGGGCGAGGCGAAGACCGCGAGGATCCCCCGCACGACGGCCTCCCCCAGGTCCTCCAGGGTTCCATCGGAGAGCTTCTCCAGGGCGCCGCCCATGTGCTCCATGGGGTCGAAGGGCACGTCCATGGCGGCCAGGAACAGGTCCTTCTTGGTGCCGAAGTAGTGGTGGACCAGGGATTGGTCGACGCCCGCCTGGGACGCTATCGACCTCACCGAGACCGCGGCGTACCCGCCGCTCGCGAACGCCTGCCGGGCGGCGGCGAGGATGCGCTCGCGGGTCGCCCTCCCCTTGCCGCCCTTGGCGCCGCCCGCACCGCGGCCCCGTCCCTCGCCCTCCGCGGCGGCTCCGGCACGAGCCGTCTTCCCCTTGCTGTCCGCGGCGGCTCCGGCATTGCCCGCCGTGCTCCTGGCTCCCGCGGGGGCGCCGGCCCTGGCCCTCTGGCGGGGCCTTCCTTTCCGTTCTCCGTCGTCTCCGCGCGGAGCGGGGGTCCGCCTCGTCACCTCGTGCGCCTCGGCATGGTGAGCGAGGCGACGACCAACGCCCCGATCCCCCACGCGAGCATGACCGCGAGCGCCTTCCAGTACCCCTGGCCCGGCGCGGATTGGAGGCGCACCTCCTCCAGGGCGGCCACGGTGTGGGTCATGGGGAGCACCGCGGCGATCTGCTCCAGGGGGCCGGGCAGGTACGCGGTGGGCACGAAGAACCCGCATAGGAACAGCTGGGGGATGATGAAGACGGGCATGAACTGGACGGCCTGGAACTCGCTGCGCGCGAAGGCGCTGGCCACCAGGCCCAGTGCGATGCCGACGAAGGCCCCTGCGCCCGTCACGTCCACCACCCAGGGCGCGCCGGCCTCGGTACTCACGCCCAGGAAGAAGGCGCCCACGGACCACATGACCAGGGATTGGAGGACGCCGATCACGGTGAAGGCCGCGGCGTAGCCGAAGAGCAGGTCGGCGCGGTGCAGGCGGGTGGTCCACAGGCGCTCGAGCGCGCCGGTCACGCGCTCGCGCTGCATGGTGATCGAGGTGACCAGGAACATCGCGACCATGGGGAAGATCCCGTACATGTTGACCGCCAGCACCGGGAAGGCGGGTTCCGCTCCGGGGGCGACCGGGACGTCGAGGAACACGAAGTGGAGCAGGACCAGCAGCGCCGTGGGGACGACGAGGACGATGCCGATGGTGCGGCGATCGGCGACCAGTTGGCGCAGGACGCGGGTGGTGGTGGCCCACCAGGTTGCCGGGTTCATCGGACGCTCCCTTCTGCGCCGTCGTCGGCGTCCTCCCTCACCAGGGCGAGGAAGGCGCGGTCCGGGGTGTCCTGCCCCGTGGCCTCCAGGAGCTCCGCGGGCGTCATGACCCCCAGGACGCGGCCCCTCCTCATGAGGATGAGGCGGTCGCAGCGCATCGCCTCGTCCATGACGTGGCTGGAGACCAGCAGGGTGCGGCCCTGCCCCGCCAGTTCGCGGAACACGTCCCACAGGGACTCGCGGGTCAGGGGGTCCAGGCCGACGGTCGGCTCGTCCAGGACCATGACCTCGGGATCGCCGACCAGGGCGCAGGCGATGGAGGCCCGCGAGGCCTGCCCTCCCGACAGTGTGGAGACGACCTGCCCGGCCCGGTCGGCCAGGCCGACGGAGCGGATGGCGGCGTCGGCGGCGCCGCGCCCGGCCCCGGCGAGGGCGGCGAAGTAGACGGCGTTGCGCCGCACAGTGAGGTCGGGGTAGGCGCTCGCCTGCTGGGTGGAGTAGCCGATGCGGGCGCGCAGGCGCTTGGACCCGGCGGGGCAGCCGAGCACGGCGGCGGTTCCGGCGTCGATGCGCTGCACCCCGGCCAGGGCGCGCATCAGGGTGGTCTTGCCGCAGCCCGAGGGGCCCAGCAGACCGACGGTCTCGCCGCGCCGTATCGAGAAGGACACGTCGTGGAGGACGGGCGCGCGCCCGCGCGACACCCGTAGGCGCTCGACGCTGATCGCGGGAGTGGGCTCCGCGCCGGGGCCCTTCAGGACCGTCGGAGCGGCGCAGCCCGGGGCGGAGGCCGCGCCCAGCGTCCTGGCGGCGCCCCGAGCTTCATCACTCGCTGAATTAATCACGTGATGAATATACCTCCTCCCAGCTCGGGGAACAAGCCCCTCACTCACGGTTTTCGAGTACTTCTCGGCTCCGCGCCGACGGGCGTAGTTTTGGAACATGGCTGGAGCTTTCGAGGATCTCGATCAGATGATCGCCGACGCGCAGCGGCGCGTGTCGGAGAACGCCCGGGCGGGGGCGCGTTTCAGACGGGCCAGCGAGGGGGTGGTGGGGCGCGGGCGCGCCCTGGGCGGCGAGGTCGCGGTGGAGGTGGACGCCTCGGGCGCGCTGGTGCGCTGCGCTTTCGGACGCGGCGTCCAGCGGGTCTCCCTGTCGCGCTTGGGCGCCGGGGTGGTGGAGGCGTACACGGCGGCGCGGGCGGACGCTCTCGCCGGAGTGCGCGGGGCCGCTGTGGAGGCGTTCGGGGCGGACAACCCGATCCTGGCCCCCCTGATGGGAGGCGGGGACGGTGAGTGAGGAGCTGCGGGTGGACACGGACGTGATGCGCTCCTACGCGGCGCGCGTGGACGCGACCGCCGACCAGGTGTCGCAGGCCCAGTGGGCGGTGGGCTCCTTGAACACCATCGGGGCGCTGGGCGTGTTGTGCGCGCCGCTCCTGGGGCCGGCGGTCGGCTTCGTCGAGGCGGGGGCGCGCTCGTGCATCGACGCGACGGGCCAGGGCCTTGGGCGCATGTACGAACTCCTGGGACGCACGGCCCAGGACTACGACGCGGTGGAGGCGCAGATCGCCGAGGACCTGCGCGCGATCATGGAGCGCCTGCCGTGAGCGGCGGGGAGGCGCTGACCGCTGCCGACTCCCCCGGCGGGGCGGTCGGAGCCAGCGGGAACCCCGGCAGTGCGCTGGTGGCCGAGCGCCAGGACGCGCGCAGCGGCTTCGAGGGCCTGGGCATCATCGAGGACGGGCACGCCCTGGTGGAGGCCATCCAGGGCGGCAGCTGGGCGGGCACCGCGCTGGGGGTCGCGTTCACAGGGTTGGACGTGGCGTCCGCCGTCTCGGATCCCATTGGCACCCTCATCTCGATGGGCCTCGGCTGGGCACTGGAGTGGGTGTGGCCCTTCAACGAGCTGTTCAACGCCCTGGCCGGGGACGCGGCACAGGTGGAGGCGAACGCGCAGACGTGGGAGAACGTGGCCATGGCCCTGGGGGCCGCCGGCGCGCAGTTGGAGGAGGACACAGCCACTTGCCTGTCCGACATGGCCGGGGACGGGGTCGAGGCGATCCGGACCTCGGCCGACGGCGTGGCGGAGCACGTGCAAGCGGCCTCCCAGTGGGCGCAGGCCATGGCGGACGGCCTGCGCATGGCGTCGGGCATCGTCCAGGTGGTGCACGACGTGGTGCGCCAGGCGATATCGGATCTGATCGGCACGATCTGCTCGGTGGCCATCGAGGAGGCCTGCACCCTGGGCCTGGCCACCGCCTTGGTCATCGAGCAGATCACCACCCGGGTCGCCGCGTTGTCGACCCACGTCTTCGAGGCCATCGGCCATTTGAAAACCGCGTTCTCCAGTTTCCACGGGCTCCTGTCGGAGCTGGGGCGCTTGTGGAACACGCTCACCGGGGCGATCAGCTCCATGTTCCACCGGGGGGCCGCCGCCGTGACGCCCCACGGCCCCGTGGCGGGCACGACCGCGGCCATCGGAATCGGCGGCGCCCCGCACGGCGCTCACGGCCCGCACGCCTCGGCCCAGCCCACTCCCCCGCCCCACGCCAAAGACCCCGTGAAGGACGCGCCCCTGGTCTTCCCCGAGCGCAAGCCGTGGAAGGACACGAAGAGGGAGAAAGCCGACGAGTCCCACAACGGCGCCAAATGGGGCGAGGGGCGCGACCAGGCCCAGCTCAACACGCTGAGGAACGCCCGTGTCGAGACCAAGAAGCACATCGAAAACCTGGAAGCGGAACTCCGCGCCCACGGGGTGGATCCCAAGGAGGTAACGCGAGAGACTATCGCCGCCACGCTTTACAAACTTAATGACCAAGGAATACCGATGCACGAAAGGCAGGAAATTGAACAGCTAGCTCAAGATCTTTCCCACGCACGCGGAGAGTACTCGCGGTTAGGAGAAGAAGTCGGAATCGTTGGAGCAGAATCCAAACTGGAAAGCCAGGGAATGGAACTCCTCCCCAACACCGGGGGCACTGGCGCGGGGAACGGCAGCGGCGACATCTACGCGACCGCCTTGGACAAGGAAGGCAATCACCAAGCCTTCCACGTGGTGGAGGCCAAGGGATACAAGAGCAAACTGGGGACGCGACTGGTCGACGGAACTCCCTTCGAACAGGGATCCCCCACATACGTGCGCGACATCATGCTCAACGACACGCAGCTGCACGACGCACTAGCCAGGAACGCCGCACTCCGCGAGGCCATACTCAAAAGAGAGATCCCGGTGATCGCGGACGTGTACCGCACCCGCCACCCGTACATGTCCTGCGTCACCCTGCAACAGACAAAGGCTGTACCCCTCGACGACGACTTCATAAAGGAGCTGGAAGGGATCCTTAAGGGACATCCCGCATACACACCTTTGACACCGCCGAAACCCACCCCCTGAGAACAACCTTGGAAGAAAACACCAACACGGAGTAGAATACAATCATGAGCACCACATTCGAAGCCTACCCTACGGAGCGTTTCATCGAAATCGTCAAAGCCTGGGCCAACCACTCCTGGCCCATAACCACAGAAGAGGCGCGAGAATTATACGAAAGCCTGGGATACCGTGCCAACCCATCGGACCCGAGCCTCTTCATATCCGACTTATCTGCGGACGGCGAACCGGACTCCTACTACACTTCGATAGACAATCATGTTAATTCGATCAGACCGACGATCGCGACGCGCTGTCTCGCCGAAGAGAAGAGCAAGTACTCCTCTTTAGTCTCAGAAACTTACGCCGCATACTGCGCGGCGTTCGAGAGGACCTTCAGCAATATTACGAACCACTTACAGACTAATCGGGCAGATGAGTGGACTATCCGATCAGATGAGTGGACGTTAGACAATGACGTTCGCATTGGTATTGGCAACATAGGAGTGACGATAGCTTTCTTCATTTGTTCACCTTATATGACCCAGCTGCTCCGCGAAGAGCAGGAAATGGGCCTGACCAGCTACGACGAGATCCTCGAGGACGACTGAAGAGGACATTCAGCCCGTGACGCAGCGCCTCGCCGGATTCGAAGCCTACCCAACAGATCGCTTCGTTGAAATAGTCGAAACATGGGTCAACCACCCTTGGCCCATAACCACAGAAGAGGCGAAAGAAATATACGAAAGCATCGGCTACCGCCCCTACATCCCAGATTCGAGTTTGTTCGCATCAGATTTGTCAAAAGACGGCGAACCGGACTCTTACTACACACAAAGTGACGGTTGCATAAACACGGTTAACATAACAGTTACGAGACAAGGAGAAAAAGGGACTGAGAGACATAATGCAGACAAAATTGAGAAGATATACAAACAGTACTGTAACGCGATTGACACCCTTGTTTCGAAACGACTTACCCGACGACATCAACAGGATTCCGCAACTGAGTGGTTCATCGACAATAATGTGAACATAAGAGTCGGAAACCCTGGACACAAGGTAACGTTTTCCGTCTCCTCGCCGGCCATGACCCAGTTGCGTCGCGAGGAGCAGGAAATGGGCTTGGCCAGCTACGATGAGATCCTCGAGGACGACTGAGGAGGAGATTTAGTCCATGATGCAGCGCCCCTTCAGATTCGAAGCCTACGCTACGGACCGTTTTATCGAAATTGTAAGGGCATGGACAGGGCACTCTTGGCCCATGAGTCCAGAAGAAGGTAGGCAGGTATTCGAAGACTTCGAGTACAGGGCAGACCCATCCGATCCCGACATGTTCTCCTCTCCCTTCACAAACGGCACGCCAGACTCTTTCTTTACAGCACAGGATAACATCATTGACAACGTACTCATCGCCGTTGCAAACAGATTGACGATGCCCGGAAGCAGTAACATCATTGAACGAACATATCTCGAGTACTGCGACGCGATCGACGAGTCTTTCACACCCGCTGCCGCAAGACTTCGCACCCAGAAAAAGAACACCGAATGGCGTTTCAATAACAATGTTGAACTGGGCGTTGGCAATGCGGACATAACGGTATCGCTGTTCATCCGCTCGCCCCGCATGACTAAACTTCGCCTCGAAGAAGAAGCGATGGGCTTGACCAGCTACGACGATATCCTCGAGGACGACTGAAGAGGACGTTCAGCCCATGACGCAGAACCCCGCCAGATTCGAAGCCTACCCAACAGATCGCTTCATCGAGATAATCAAAGCCTGGGCCAACCACCCTTGGCCCATGACATCAGCAGAAGCTCGAGAATTGTACGAAAGCCTCGGATACCGCGCCTACACATCGAAACCGGAGCTATTTATTTCAGACTTTTCGCAGATAGAGCCCGACTCCTACGTCACTACACACAATGATCGCGTAGGCGACGCGCGCATTTCAGTGTCCCACCCATGCGACACTGTGACACCACAGAACACAGACACGATCTCCCGCACGTTCAGCGATTACTGCACCGCCATCGAAGACAAGCTCAAAGACATGATTTCACACCGCAAGAAAGATAGGAACGCAGTCAGATGGACACTACACAACGGTGTTGACATTCGTTTAGGGAAACTATCGAGGAATATTTCAGTTTTCATCGGATCACCTCGCATGACCCAATTGCGCTGCGAAGAGGAGGAAATGGGCTTGACCAGCTACGACGAGATCCTCGAGGACGACTGAGCGGAACACCGGCGCTCCAGACTTGAGACCACCACTACGGAAGAAACGAGGATTCGAGGAGTGAACACCACCAACGTGACACGGACGCGCATAAGGCGCACACTCAGGCAGATGGCGAACAACCGGAGCCCGATCACGGAGCAGCGCCGCATCGCGCACATCGCCGACGCCCTGGCCCACGAGCAGGGCGAGTACACCAGGCTCGGCGAGGAAGTCGGCATCGTGGGCGCCGAGTCCTCCCTGGAGCGCGAGGGGATGGTAATACTCCCCGACATCGACGGCCCCAACGAGGGGAACCACAGCGGCGACATCTACGCCGTCGCCTACGACGAGGGCTCCAGGCCCCGTTCCCTCCACGTGGTCGCGGCCAAGGGGTACTCGCACAGGCTGAGGACGCGGCCAGTCGACGGCGCCTACGCCACGCAGGGCTCCCCGGAGTACGCGCGCCACCTCATGCTCACAGACCGGTGTCTCCACGCCGCCCTCGCCAAAGATCCCGTTCTGCGCCGGGGCATACTCGACGGCAGCGTCGAAGTCATCGCCGACGTGTACCGCACGCCGCACCCTTACATGTCGAGCGTCATCCACCCGAGCGCCATCCCCGTCCCCCTCGACCGGGCCTACGCCTCCATGCTCCAGGGCATCGTGAGGCAGCACCCGGACTACACCGAGTAGAGCACAATGAACAGCACCGCATTCCAGTCCTACCCTGTGGACCACTTCATCAGCATCGTCCAAGCCTGGGTCCACCAGGCATGGCCGATCACCACGGCGCACGGCCAACGGGTGTACGAATCCCTCGGCATGAGGCCCCACGCCGCCGATCCCAGCCTCTTCATGTCCCACTTCGCGGTGGGCGGCGAGCCCGACGCGTACTTCACGGAACACGAGGGCCTCATCAACACGGTCCGCATGCAGATCGGCTGCCCGTGCCCTCCCGGAACCGAAGCGCAGAACGGGCCTGTTATCGCCCAGTACTTCAACGCGTACTGCGGTTCAATTGAACAGGCATTCGGGCCGAGCACACTCAGGCGAAAACGAGAGGACGACGGAGCAATCGACTGGATCCTGGACAACAACGTCGGAATCAGCCTCGGCCCCCTCAGCCACTCGATCATCCTGTTCATCGACTCCCCCACCATGACGCAGCTGCTCCGCGAGGAGGAGGAGAACGGCCTGACCAACTACAACGACATCCTCGAAGAGGATTGAGCAGAAGGGAGAATGCATGCCACAGCACCCCACTGGCTTCGAAGCCTACCCAGGAGAGCGCTTCATCGAAATCATCGAAGCCTGGATCACGCATCCATGGCCGATGACACCAGTACAAGCCAAAGAGCTCTACGAAAGTCTCGGGTACCGCGCTCACACCCCAAAACCAAGACTATTCTTCTCAGAGTATGCTCAGGAAGAACCCGATTCTTTCTTCACGGCGTATAACGACCGAGTAGGGAACGTGCGGATTTCTGTATCTCGTCCATGCGCCGCACGGACACAACAGGACGAGAACCGCATCTCACACGTATTCACAGAGTACTGTGCCATCATCGACAGCAGTCTTAGAGACTCGATCTCCCAGCGCAAAACGGAGGAAAGCTCCATTAGATGGACCCTTGATAACGATATCGAAATCCGACTGGCGAAACTACCGAGGAACATCTCACTCAGAATCGCGTCGCCACGCATGACACAGCTGCTCCGCGAAGAAAGGGAAATGGGCTTGACCAGCTACGATGAAATCCTCGAAGACGACTGAGCAGAAGGGACAACCGATGGTAGAGAATCCCAAGGCTTTCGAAGCCTATCCGCCGGACCGGTTCATTGAGATCGTCAAAGCCTGGGCCAACCACTCCTGGCCCATAACCACAGAAGAGGCGCGAGAATTATACGAAAGCCTGGGATACCGTGCCAACCCATCGGACCCGAGCCTCTTCATATCCGACTTATCTGCGGACGGCGAACCGGACTCCTACTACACTTCGATAGACAATCATGTTAATTCGATCAGACTGACGATCGCAAGACGCTGCCCCGACGAGGAGGAGAGCAAGCACTTCTCTTTAGTTTCAAAAACCTACGCCGCATACTGCGCAACGTTCGAGAGGACCTTCAACAATACTACGAACCACTCACAGACTAATCGGGCAGACGAGTGGACTATCCGATCAGATGAGTGGATTTTGGACAATGACGTTCGCATTAGTATTGGCAATATAGGAGTGACGATAGCGTTCTTCATTCGTTCACCTTATATGACCCAGCTGCTCCGCGAAGAGAGGGAAATGGGCTTGACCAGCTACGACGACATCCTCGAAGACGACTGAGCAGAACGGAGAAGGCATGTCACAGCACCCCGTCAGCTTCGAGGCCTACCCCGTAGACCGCTTCATCGACATTGTTAAGGCATGGATAGAACACTCCTGGCCGATCACAGCAAAAGAAGCCCGGCAGGTTTACGAAAGCTTGGGTTACTCAGCGGTTCCAGAGGACCCCGAGATGCTCGCCTCCCCCTTTGCAGACGGAGAGGCCGACTCATACTATGTCACTGTGAAGGGCCTTGTCAGCACGGTTGACATCGCCGTTGCGCGCCCATGCAATGCGGGTGAGGAAGAGGAATCCTCAGCCGCCATAACAAGTGCCTACGATGCGTTCTGCCAAGCGATCAATTCGCACTACAAGAACATGATTAGTGCCACACGGTCCGAGGCTGGTTCCACGGAATGGACTTTTACAAGTGATGTTGAGCTAGATGTCTCAGTATGGAACCGTTCCATTTCAACGTGCATCCACTCTCCTTACATGACCCAGCTGCGCCGCGAAGAGAAAGAAATGGGAATAACCAGCTACGACGACATCCTCGAAGACGACTGAGCAGGACGGACAGCCATGGAACATTACCCCACCAGATTCGAAGCCTACCCGGCGGAACGATTCATTGAGATCGCCATAGCTTGGGCCGACCACGCCTGGCCGATCACCGTCGAACAAGCACAGCGCGTGTACGAAAGCCTGGGCTACCATGCTTACCCACCGGATCCGAGCCTCTTCATATCCGACTTATCTGCGGACGGCGAACCCGATTCCTACTACACTGCCACAGGCAAACACATCAATTCAATCAGACCCGCAATAGCTCGGCGTTGCCCTCTTGAGGAAGAGGCCAGATACGCCGCCCTGGTTTCCGGCACCTACGCAAAGTACCGCTCCGCGTTTGATAGTACCTTCAACCGTGTTACTAAGCATGTGCGCGGCAGTCGGTCAGATGAGTGGACCCTGGACAACGATGTGCGATTCAGGATCGGCGATATAGGCACTACAATCACATTCGTCATTCATTCCCCGCGCATGACTCAATTGCGCCGAGAAGAAGAGGAAATGGGCCTGACCAGCTACGACGACATCCTCGAAGACGACTGAGCAGAAAGGAGAACCCATGGCACAGCAATCCACGACGCTCGAGGCCTACACCCCCGAGCGCCTCATCGAAATCGTCAAAGCCTGGGTCAACCACCCTTGGCCGATCACATCTGACGAGGGGCGGGTTATATACGAGAGCCTCGGCCTGCGCGGGTACGCTCCGCGCCCGAACTTCTTCTGGTCTGACTTCTCCACGGACGACGAACCCGACTCATACTATGTTGTTACACAGGACGAAGTCGGCACCATCGACATGGAGGTGGCGAGGCTCGTCCCTTCCGATAAGGACGTCAGCGACGATTCAACACTCCACAGCACTTATACCCAATACTGCGCCGCGATCAGCGAGGCATTCGATGGAAGCACAGCGGAGCACCTGGTTCACGACAAGGCGGCCGAATGGGCGTTTGATAACGATGTACGAATTAGGATCGATTACATTGACTTCGCTTTGTCTTTTATTATTCGCTCGCCCCGCATGACCCAGCTGCGCCGTGAAGAAATGGAGATGGGACTCACTAACTACGACGACATCCTCGAGGACGACTGAACAGAAAGGAGAACCCATGCAACAGCAACCCATGACATTCGAAGCCTACACTGTTGACCGCTTCATCGAAGTCGTCAAAGCGTGGGTCGACCACCCTTGGCCGATTTCTGCTGATGAGGGGAGGAGACTGTTCGAGGACCTTGGGTACGCAGTCGATTCAGAAGATCCGGAGATGTTCCTCTCAGAGTTCGCCTCGAACGGAGAAGCCGATTCGTACTTCACAGCTCGGGACGGCACAGTGGGCACTGTCGACATCAACGTCACAAAGTACTATAACGCTGATGACACCACTGTGGACGCCAAGTCGGTCGCGGACAGGTACGCGCAGTACTGCGAGGCCGTTGATCGTGCGTTTCACGGCACAATAGCCCGAAGGAGGAAGAAGCACAGGGCAACCGAGTGGATCATGAGTCACGGAGTCCTGCTATGGGTCGGCAATCCAGGCAGTATAATCACGCTGTACGTCGAGTCTCCTCGCATGACGCAACTCCTCCTAGAGGAAGAGGCTATGGGACTCACTGACTACGACGACATCCTCGAGGACGACTGAACAGAACGGAGGACCCATGGCACAGCAACCCACGAGATTCGAATCCTACCCCGTTGACCGGTTCATTGAAGTCGTCAAAGCCTGGGTCGGCCATTCCTGGCCCATCACGGCGACCGAAGCCCAACGCGTATACGAAAGCCTGGGCTACGCGGCGGATCCGGGGGATACGGAAATGTTCGCGTCCCCGTTCGCGAAAGGGAAAGCCGATTCGTATTACGTCACGGTGAAAGACCGCGTCAGCACGGTTGACATCGCAGTCGCACGCCCGTGCGACGCAGGCGAGGAAAAAGAGTCGGCAGCTGCGATAGCCGCCGCATACACCGCGTACAGTCACGCGATCGACTGCCACTACGAGAACATGATTCGTAGCAGCCGCCCCAGAGACCGCTCAACAGCTTGGACTTTTGACAATGATGTTGAACTCAACCTTTCAGTCTGGAATCGTTCCCTTTCAGTACGCATTCGTTCCCCGCACATGACCCGATTGCGCCGCGAAGAAGAGGCCATAGGACTCACCGACTACGACGACTTCCTCGAAGACGACTGACCCGGAGCACCCGTCCCTGCGTCCTCGCCCGCCCCGGCGGCCAGGCCCGCCGCCCACAGCCTCCGCGCCGTTTAGGCGCAGCCGTGCGGCGGGAGTATCCTACTGGTGCCCGCGCCACAGGCCCCGTCCCATTCCAGCGCAACCACGCAGCAACAATGTCCGGCCGGACCCACCGACCGCAAACCCCGGCCACCCCCATCGCCGCCCCCGCGCCTTCGGGGCGCAGCGGAGATAATGGTGGCGTGCGCACGCTTGAGGACCTCGTATCGGACCCGCCCGACCTGCCCGTCGCGGCCTCGCTGCCCCGAATCGCCGCCGCCGCCCGCCCCGGCGCCTGCGCCGTCATCACCGCTCCCCCTGGAACCGGCAAGACCACCCTGGTCCCCGCCGCCCTCGCCGCAGCACTGACCCAGCCCCACCGCGAGCGCCCGGGCCGGATCCTGGTCACCCAGCCGCGCCGCGTCGCCGTGCGCGCCGCCGCCCGCCGCATCGCCCGCCTCCTCGGCGAACGGGTGGGCGGCCAAGTCGGCTACACGGTGCGCGGCGACTCAGCCGCCTCCCGCTCCACCCGCGTTGAGATGGTCACCCCGGGCGTCCTGCTGCGCAGGCTCCAACGGGACCCCGAACTACCCGCAGTGGCCGGCGTGCTCCTCGACGAGTTCCACGAGCGCGACCTCGACACCGACCTCGCCCTCGCGTTCCTGCTGGACGCGCGCGCCGCGCTGCGTGAAGACCTTTTCATCGCCCTCACCTCCGCCACCCTGGAGGCCTCCCGCACGGCCGGCCTGCTGGAGGAGGCGACGGGCACCGCCCCCTCGCTCGTCGACATCCCCGGCGCCATCCACCCCCTGGACGTGCGGTGGGCCCCTCCCCCGCGCGGGGCCGAGCCCCTCGGAGCCGTGGGCGGGCGCGTCGGCGTGCGCCGCGAGTTCCTGGCCCACGTGGCCCGCACTGCGGAGTCCGCCTACGCCGGAAGCGACGGGGACCTGCTGGTGTTCCTGCCCGGCGTGGCCGAGATCGAACGCGTCCGCTCCCTCATCAGCGCCCCGGGCGCCGACGTGCTCCCCCTCCACGGGCGCCTCAGCGCCGCCCATCAGGACGCGGCCCTGTCCCCCGGGTCCCGGCGCCGCATAGTGCTCTCCACGTCCCTCGCCGAGTCGTCGCTCACCGTGCCGGGCGTGCGCGTCGTCGTCGACGCCTCCCTGGCCCGCGAGCCCCGGCTCGACGCGGCGCGCGGAATCTCCCAGCTGGCCACGGTCCCCGCCTCGCGTGCCCGCCTCGAACAGCGCGCGGGCCGCGCCGCCCGCCTGGGGCCCGGCATCGCTGTCCGCGTCATGGATCCCGTGGACTTCTCGCGCCGCCCCGCCCAGTCCGCGCCCGGCATCGCCGTCCAGGACCTCACCGGCGCGCGTTTGCAGGCCGCCGTGTGGGGCGCCCCCGACGCCACCGGGCTCGCCCTGCTGGACGCCCCTCCGGCGGGCGCGTGGAACGCCGCCGGGGCCAGGCTGCGCGCGTTGGGCGCCATCGACGAGGCGGGGGCCGCCACCCCCTT
>ERZ773070.737-NODE-737-length-22551-cov-5.709682_pt1 | contig 22551 bp, 18 predicted proteins | sample MGYA00580618_ERZ773070 | MGnify/ENA primary metagenome ERZ773070 (study PRJEB29015, sample SAMEA2738023) | human oral metagenome | biome: human oral; feature: human-associated habitat; material: dental | place: China | collected 2019 ... | reverse complement strand
CCCAGCGCCGCCTCTCTCAGCTTCGTCGAAGCGGCGTTCCATCACGCCTGCACTCTCTTCCCCACTCCTACCATCCATATCGGAAGAGCATCGACCGACTGGTGGCCATGGCAATCCGACCTCTCGCTGATGCGCGCAGGCGTTACCTCCGGCGCAGCGATTGAGCGGCTCTTTATCGACCGGGCACTGCGCGCCCTCCACTTTCACGGCAGGCGCGCGGCCGCCTGGGACTCCCTCACGAGGCCCTATCCGACTCCTCCACCGGGAACCACTCTCCTTGCCCACCGGACCGGGAACACTGGCCGCCAGGCCGCCGAATCCTCTGGAGCGCCGTGGATCCTGGCGGACGCCGAGATTCTCACCCTCAGTCACCCTGGGCGAACCAGCAGCCCCCTCGAGCCCACCCACACCCTCTTCGACGACCCCACCCAGGCGTTGCATGGGGAGCGACTGAAAGGAGTCGAGGCCGTGGCATGGTCCTCAACCATCACCACCCCAGACCTCCTCTTCTACCATCTCCTCCCCAGGCTCCTCGTCATCGGGGAAGCAGCGTGGCACGGGGAGGAGTCCCCGCCCTGGGACAAGCCGGCTCCCCTCATTGAACACGAGATGGCACACCTGCGGCGCACCTTCCCCTACTGGAATCCACAGCGGCCACGATGAAGGGCCGCGCACCCGAGTCGAATGCGCGGCCCCGTGCCCCCTAGCGGGGCAGGATTCGGAGCAGGCATGAACCCGCCCCACTAGGACTATGAAGGTGCTACGACCAGGCTTTCAGGCGCTCAGCAAGCGCGCGCGCCGCAGCGTCCAAACGCTCGGCTTCCTGGACGTCCCCACCCCTGACCGCACGCCAGTAGGAAACTTTCGTCCGCAAGAACTCGCGACGCAGCTCAAGAATCTGCGCCTCTTCCCGCAAGCGCTCATCCTGCTGCTCCAGCAAGGTGATGAACTCGGAAATATCGCGCTCACCACCAAGGCCCGAGCGAACATACTCACGCATATCAGCAATCGACATGCCGGACGCCGACAGGCACGACACCCACGTCAACAGCTCAAGGTCGTCTTCCTGATAGATGCGGTGACCACTCGAAGGGTCACGCGCGATGGCGGGAATGACGCTCACATCCTCGTAGTAACGCAGGGTGGACGCGGGCAGCCCAACGAGCGCCGCTACCTCCTTGATGGAATACGTGCGCCCGGAGCGAGTCCCTACCATGACTTCACCCTAAAAGACCTCAAGTCCTTGAAGTCAAGCGGAGGTGCGGGACGTGCATCACGCGCCGCGACCTGCACAAAGGCGCAATCGCTCATCTATCGCCACGCAGAGTTGAGAATCGGCAGAAAACGCCTGAGCGCACCCGCGTTAGAGCAGCTCCGCACGCCTCTGGAAAGCCCAGATCGGACAGGTCTCCTCACGCATATGCACATCGACGCGGTCAAGGAGTTCACAACCGCCATTAAGATAGAAACGCGCATTTTTTTCCGTCGAGGTCACGAAGCCGTAGGCGCGCCCACCGCGCTTCGCCACGAAATCCGGCAGGACCTTGGAGACCAGCCAACGCCCCACGCCGCGACCACGCATGCTCGCGCCAACGGAGAGCACCTCGAGATACCAGTCGAAATCGCCATTATCGATGGCGATCTGATCAGATCGGTCGGTCACGTCGAGAAAATCAGCCACGAGGTGCGGGGAGGCGTAGCGGAAGAGCTCATAGCCTCCACTGACGAAGTTACGCACCACGCCAACCTTGCGATCATGCATGAGCGCCGTTGCGACAACTTGCCCTTCATGCTCCACGACAAGTGCGTGACGTGCCCACTGATAGGAGGACGCGAGCATCCGATTAATCGCGGCCAGGCATTGTGGGTAACAGTCCGGCTGGTAGAGGTAGGGCTTGAGCATGATATGCAGCGGGTAGTCAAGGAACCCCTCGGTGATAATGCGCGTCATTTCGGGAATATCGCCGCGCGTAGCGGGTCGACACTTCATGGGCCACCTCCTTCATCAACATGGGCACATGAGCAATTTGCTATCAAAAACCTAACCGCAGGTAGACACCTGTCATCCTACGGGATAGACACCAATCTAGCCTTGTCAACGAGGCGTGTTTTTCTTTGTCACTCGGACTTCTTTTATTTGACGATCGGTCAGGTAATCTTGCATGCGCTCCCCCTCGTTGCTTTGTATCCACGAACGGACGATAATCGAGTGGTTCATATCAGGAGGACTGCATGCGACTCTTTCACGCCCTGTGCGCCACGCTCGGGGCACTACTCATCGTGTCGACGCTACCGTCGGGAGCCTACGCCGCCGACGGGCCGACACTGTCGGAGGCGTTCGTCCTGACCAAGGACGGCCAGCTCGTCGACACGCTGACCCTCATTGATCCGTCCCGGACAATGAGTGAGTCGGCGTGCCAGCCCTACGCCGGTAAATCATCGGACCAGCATGTCGAGTTCGTGACGCGCGACGACGCAACCGTGTGCCACATGCAGCTCATGTACACGAATGCGGAGAATGAATCTGAGTTCTCCCTCGAGGACTCCGGCGAGTTCGTCATGACCGCTCACGCCGAGCGCACGCTCACCGAGTCTCGAAAGTTGTTCCACCCGGACTTGACGCTTAAGTCTCTGTCCCTGAGTGTCGAGGGAGAGGTACAGTCCGCCACCGCGGGAGCTTCCACGTCTGCAACGACGTACGAGGGCCGCACATTCTCCGTCACTTCCTGGACCGACACCGTCCCCCAAATGATCACCGTGAAAGGGTCTCTCACCCCTGGTGGCAACCCCAGTGCCGCGGCGACGACGAATGCACTGAAGGATCCGTGGGGCGTGACCCCGATGCCTACCTCGGCCTCGGCGAGCTCGAGCGTAGCACCGACGGCGGACGCTGCCACCGCAACCGAAGAATCCTCCGATCCTCCGATCGCTCTTCTCATCGGTCTCATCGTTGGCCTCGTCCTTCTCGTCATCGGCATCGTGGTTGTCGTCTACGTTGTGCGCGCCAAGCGTGGAAAGAAAGCGACATCCGGAACGCAGGCCGCCGCCCCGGCTTCGCATGTACACGGTCCCTCTCCTGCTCGTGGGAACGAGGGCGTGGAGCGCTACGCCCCTCCGACACCGATTGCGCCCGCCGCTACGTCCGCTCCTGCTCCGGCTCCCACCACGCGTCCTTCGGCCTCCCTGAATCCTCCGCAGCCGACGCCGCGTGACACCGGTTTCACGTGGGAGCACAAGTCGCGCCCGATGCCCACCGCTGCTCCCGTAGCTGCGACCTCGGAGGCTCCCAAGAGGCGACGCTCGCGCAAGGACCACAGGCCTGCGGTCTTCCCTGAGCGCCCCGCACAGCCGATGGCCGGCCAGTCGATGCCTGGCGCCGGCATGTCCAGCGGCCCCCTCCAGGTCCCGATGACCGGCGTTTCTCAGCGCAGCGCGGCCCCGACCGCACCCCCTGCTTCCCCGCAGGCTCCTACCGTCGCGCCTACCCCGGCCACCACTCCGACACCCACGCCAGCGTCCCAGCCCGTCGTGGCGGTGCCGCAGGCCGTAGCATCGGCACCACAGCGAGAGACTCACACGGAGTCCGCCTCTGATTCCTCGCTTCATCGTCGTTCGCGCCAGGCCTCGGAGGCTCAGCAAGCGGCCGACGACGCTCAGCCGGTGTTCCCGAGCAGACGTTCACAGCGTCAGGTGGTCCGCGACGCGCATGTTCCTCAGCCTATTCCGGCCCCCGAAGAAGCACCTGCAGCACAGCAGGTGCCGATTCCCGTGCCCATGCCTCCCATTCCGCCCGTGCCGCCGCCTCCCGCGAGCGCCGTCGACGCTCCCGAGACGATGCTGATCCCGAAGGTCCGCCAGGCTGCTATTCCGGTGCCCGAGCCCGTCGTGGTACCCGAACCGATCGTCGAACCCGAGCCGGTCGCTGTGGTCGAGCCTGAACCGATCGTCGAACCCGAGCCGGTCGCTGTCATCGAGCCGGAACCCGTCGCGGTGGTTGAGCCCGAGCCGATCGTCGAACCGGAACCCGTCGCGGTGGTCGAGCCCGAACCGATCGTCGAACCCGAACCGATCGTCGAGCCTGAACCCGTCATCGAGCCGGAGCCCGTCGCGGAACCCGCCCCGGCCTCGTCGATGTTGTTTATTGATGACGCGGAGATGCCGACCGCGCAAATTCGTCGTGTCCGCCGGGAGAGGCCCGCAGACTGGGGGATGCCTGAGCAGGCCGCGCCGGTCCAACAGCCCGAGCCCGCCCCTCAGGTGTCCACTCCCCCGATGACGCCGGCTCCGTTCGAGCAGAGTGCGCCCGCCATGCCTTCGGTCGTCGAACAGCCGCAGGCCCCCGCATCCCCGCAGATGCCTGCCGCCTTCCAGGCGCCGGCCGCTGCGACCCCCTTCCAGGAGGACTGGAACGCGGAAATCTCCCAGAAGAAGGAAGCCCCGCGCGAGCAGGAAGGTGATAAGAAGCGCCGCAGGCTGTGGGGCTGGGGCAAGCGCCGCAAGAAGCGCAACGAGGCCGCCACCGCGCCCGAACCCGAGATTGATGAGCCGATCGAGTCCTCTCACGCGCCGATGATTTCAGTCGACGCGCAGGACGAGGATGACTGGAACGACTGGCAGAACTGGAACTCGCGCAGCTAACCAAGCGCCGGGGAGCGCCTATAGGCGGCTCTCGACCTTGGCAAACTCGACGTAGTGCGCGAGCTCCTCATCCAGATCATCCGGATTATCTGCGCCTTCGGACGTGGCCTCGGCCTCTACATCCGCTTCATCCTGTCCGTAGCGCTCCAACAGGAGGCGCTCTCGGTAGAGGTTGTCCGCTGTCACCCCGATGGTACGGATGAGGGATGCGTTGAGGGCCATGCCGATGATGATGCCGATAATCGGCAGGATCTGCGCCATCTTCAGGCCGACGAGACGCGCGCCCAGTGCCGCGAACAAGGAGTTCACGGACGCCGTCAGCGCATTGTTCCCGATGCTCTCCATCGATCCGCGTTTGGTGAGCTTGCGCACCACCTTGTTGAACATGCGCATCGAGGTCTCCTTCTCGACGGCATGGTCACCAACAGTGCTACGCGGGGCGATCGCCTGGGATAAAACCATCGCGGAAAACAGCTTTTCAGCTGGGTCCTTCGTGTCATAGCCGTAGTAGGCAGCCGTGTGGGACACGAGGCGCGCAGAGGAAGCCAAGAACGTCGCGATATCGAGGCCGATCGCCCCCACGATCACGCCGATACCGGGCGCCGATGCGATGCCCAGACCGAGGAGGGCAGCGACCGACCCTCCCGTCGCGAATATGCTGCTCACCGCTCCCTCGGTCGCGGTAGCAACGGCGTATCCGACCTTCAGGTGGGGCCTGACCGATTGGATCTCGGCCAGGTTGAGGTTTCGAATGTCCTCGAGGCACTCGATGTCGTTGCCCGCCCGGCGATACGCCTTCACAATTCGCTTTCGCGGAACTGAGGATTCAGCGGCTGACGTTGTCTTCTCGACGAGCCCCAGGACAGCCGATGAGGTCTTGTCCGCAATCGCTGCCCCGCCGGGCACCTTGCGCGCGAGGTCGACCGTTTTTTTCAAAGGGGTGAGCACGTACGAACGGATGCGCTGAGTGATGACGCGAGGACTGCGCGGGCTGATCTGAGCAGCCTTCCATTCTTGGATCGCATCCCACTGCGCACGATCGTCACCGGTCATGCGCTGACGCATCTCGTCAGCTTCGCTGTCCGCTTCTTCTGAACAATCCGGCATACCCCCAGCCTACACGGCCGACAATCGCAACTTCATGGAACCGCGGGAGCGAGACTGCCGCTCCCCTACGGGCGGCTCTCGGCCTCGGCGATCTCCACGTAGCGCGCGATGTCTGCGCTCAGCTCCTGGGTATCGGCAGGCCTCACCAGGTCCGTGGAGGCACCGTCGCCAGGCTCCACGCGGCCGTAGCGTTCGGCGAGGAAACGCTCGCGATACAGGTGATCGGCGGTCTCGCCGATGGTGCGCATCAGGGCGGCATTGAGCCCGGCACTCACGACGACGCCCGCGACGGGGACGATCTGCGCGAGCTTACGGGATGCCAGGCGTACGCCCATTGCGCTGAACAGGGAGTTCATCGCGCTCACGACCACGTTGCCGCCGAGGCCGTCGAGCGAACCGCGCCGGGCGAGGTCGCGCATCACCTTATTGAAGGCCAGCATCGTCGTCTGCTTTTCAACAACGAAATCACGACCGCTGCCCATCGGATCGATCGCCTGTGAGAGCACCATCGTGGAGAAGAGTCGCTCAGTCGGGTCCTCCGAGTCGTAGCCGTAGTACGCGGCCGTGTGCGCAACGAGGCGGGGCGCGGCAGCCAGGGAGCTCGTGATATCAACGGCGATCGCCGAGGCCGTGACGCCCACTCCCGGGGCGGAAGCCACGCCCATGCCAAGCACTGCGGCAACGGAACCACCCGAGGCGAAGACGCCGCTCACCGCGCCCTCGGCGGCCGCGGTCGTCGAATAGGCCAGGCTCAGGCGGGGCTTGACGGTGAGGACGTCGTCGAGCGTCAGAGAGCGGATGTCCTGCAGGGTCCGCACGTCAAAGCCCGCGGAACGATAGGCCTTGAGGATGCGCTTGCGGCGCACCGAGGCCTCGGATGCGGAGGCTGCCAGCTCGACGAGGCCGAGGGCAGCGGAGGACACGGTTCGGGTCAGCGCCTCGCCGCCGGGCACCTTGCGCGCGATGGACACCGCCTTACCCAGGGGCGCGAGGGCCGCCGAGCGGACGCGCTGGGAGATGACTCGGGGGCGGATCGGGCGCATCTGCACGTCCTTCCACCGCTGGATTTCGTCCCAATGGGCGGCGTCGGACTCGCTCATGCGTGCACGCAGATCGTCAGACATGTTCTCCCCGTTTCTCTCGCGGTCGCTAACTCACCAACACTACACAGTGAGGGCCTCGTGCGAGGCTGTAGCGCCGCCGCGTCCCCTGTTATGCTTGTGACCTGGTAGTCAGATTCGGCCTCGATACGAAGGAGCTTCCGTGGAATCTCGTGAGTCGCTCATCAACCAGATCGCTCTTCTCCATGAGGAGAAGGAACACCAGAAGATCATCGCACTCATCGAGGGCCAGCCCCCGGCCGCGATGGACTACGAGCTGACGAGCCTGCTGGCGCGCGCCTACATCAATTACGCTCAGCCCTACATGGATTCTTTCCAGGAACACATCAAGCACGCGGTGGAGCTGCTGCGCAGCGTTGAGGCCGAGGGCATGGCAGACCCGCAGTGGTACTACCGCATCGGCACCGCCCTGTACTGGCAGGACGAGGAGGAAAGTGCCATGACGTACCTGGAGCAGTGCCTCGCGATGGACCCGACCCACGAGGACGCTCCGCAGGTCATCGAGGAGTGCAAGCGCGCCCTCGAGCGTCGCACAGTCGTACGTCCCCTCGACATGCGTGCACTTATCGACTTCTTCGAGCGCAACGACTACAGGTACGACGTTGAGGACAATCGCCTGCGCACGGGCTTCACGAACGGCTACTACGTGTTCTCCGTGATCGACGACGGAGCGGACCTGAGCATGTGGGGCGGCATCCGCGAGGATGTGTCGATGGAGCTGCGCCCGCGCCTCATCCAGGCGTGCAACGACTGGAACGCGGCCACCAAGTGGCCCAAGGTCTACGTGGCGACGCTGGACGACGGCACGCAGCGCGTGTGCGCCGAGCAGTTCGTCTCGTCTCGCTACGGCATGACTGACGCGCAGGTGTCGATCAACATCGACCGTTTCATTTCCGCGTCCGAGTCCTTCTTCAAGGAGCAGATCGAGCGCATCCCCGCACTGGGTGGCGCGAGCGAGTAACGCTCGCACAGAAACGTTCCTCGGCCTCGTCTTTTCGGACGAGGCCGAGGTTCGTTATACGGTCACTGCCCGACGCGCTGCGCCAATGCTCTACGCATTGCTGCGGGGCACGTAGACGCTGAGGCCGCCGTCGCTGACCACGCCCGTGAGGGTCCCGTCATCCGCGACGAGCACGGACGGGTGGTCACCGATGATGCACTCCCACGCCTGGCCTGCGTGGCGTGTTCCCACGTAGAGGGTCTTCTCAGCGGCCATTCGATCGGAGAGGATGACGGCGCAGCCGGAGCCGGGGATCTCGTCCTTGCCTTCGCGGGCAAAGCCCACCACGTCGGGATGATCAAAAGCACTGTGCTGCGGGCCGACAGCCGCGCGGGCTCGGATACTCATGAGGACCGGCAGCTCACGCACGGCGGGCAGGTCGTCGGACTCGGGGGAACCCAGAAGGTCACCCCAGAACACGCAGGGAACCCCGGCCTCGTTGAAGAGGATGAGGGCGTAGGCGGCCGCCTTGAACCAGGGGGCGACCGTGGAGGCCAGGGACTGGCCGGGCTGCGTGTCGTGGTTTTCGACGAAGGTGACTGACTTGTCCGGATGGGAGGCAGTCAGCGTGTTCTCCCACAGGCGCGCCAGGTCCACATTGCTATCCGAGGCCGAGGCCTGGTGGAGGTGGTAGTGCAGGGGGACGTCGAAGAGCATGACGTTGGGGACCCGCTCCAGGTAGTCCTCGAGCTCGCGCACGTCGCCGCTCCAGTACTCGCCGACGGCGGGTAGGCGGCGCCCGGTGGAGGCGCGCAGGTCTTCGAGCCAGCGGGCGTAGAAGTCCGATCCCACGTGCTTGACGGCGTCGAGGCGCAGCCCGTCCACGCCGGTCGTCTCGACGTACCACTTGCCCCAGCGGTCCAGCTCTTCGCTGACGCGGGGGTCGGTGACGTGCACGTCGCAGCCCATCAGATAGTCGAAGTTGCCGAACTCGGTGTCGACGGACTCGTTCCACTGCTTGCCTTCGAAGAGCCACAGTCCGTTGCGCTTCGTGGCTTCATCCCAGTCGATGCCGTGGAAGCACGTCCAGTCCCACGTGAAGGCCGAGTAAGCGCCCGCGCGCCCCGGGAACGTGAAGTGGGTCCACGCCTCGATCGTCTCGGGCTCCCCGATGGCCTCGTGGCGGTTCTGGGGGTTGATCGGGGTGGCTCGCACGGTCTCGGTCGCGTCGGCGCCCATGCGGTGGTTGAGGACGATGTCGGCGCACACGGCGATTCCCGCCTCGTGCAGGGCCTTGATGGCGGCCAGGTACTCGTCCTTCGTCCCGTACTTCGTGGGCACGGAGCCCCTCTGGTCGAACTCGCCAAGGTCGTACAGGTCGTAGACGCCGTAGCCGACGTCGTTGATACCCTCGTGGCCCTTGTAGGCGGGCGGCAGCCAGATGATGGTGACGCCAAGGTCCGCGATCGCCTGGGCGTGCTCGGCGAGGTAGCGCCAGTGGCTGGCGTCCGGCACCATGTCCCAGGCGAAAGCCTGCAGGATCAGCGGGCCCGCCTCCGTCATGGACGAGGCCAGGGCCGGTTCGATCGTCTCATTCACCCGCATATCGTGGCAGGTTTCCCCGCCCCCGGGCGCGCGAGAATGGGAAACAGTGGCGGGGTATACACGGTAACGAGGCCGGGGCTGGGTGCCGCTGATGCGCGCGGTACGGCCCCGGCCTCGTCGGTGGCGCGTTACTTGCGGCGCCCGAAGAGTCCCTTAACACCATCCGCGATGCCGGAGGCGCCGTCGGCGATACCCGAGGCCGCGCTCTTGGCACCGACCATCACGACCTTCGCTTTGCCGCGCAGGCCCTTCTTGATAGTTGTCGCCGTCTCAGGTGTTTGTCCCTGCCTGGTCGCGCCGAGGCGATGCCGGTCCCACTCGTCGACGTCGACGCCGGGGGGCGGGATCTCGCGCAGGTGCTCTTTGAGGAGCGCGGACTGGGACTGGAGCGCCATGAAGGTCAGGCCACTCGATACGAATCCGCCGATGACGGGGACGATCTTCGAGAATCCCTTGGCGGCTGTGCTCTTCGTGATGTTGATGCCGATGAGGCGCAGGCTGTGCTTGACGACCGGGTACCAGGTGATGCTCATAAGGGCACGCTTGGTCGCGTGATTCCGGTATGCGGTCTTGGCGGCCACGCGCGCAAACGCCGTCAGGGACTGGGCGGCGCCCCCGACCCCCAGCATGACGCCGAAAAACACGGCGAGCACGCCGAGCGTGTCATCGTCAGCGTCTCGGCCGTCCGGGAGGAGATCTCCCCAGCCGTACAGGTAGGCGAGCTTTTGCATGATCCTCAGCGCGTGCACGTAGTACTGCATCAGGTCCGCGGGGATCGTACTGAGCATCGCGAAGCCACCGGGGATACCCGCGACGAAGGAGATGGCCGCCGACTTGTTCGTCTCGTAGGAAATCGCCTCGTCCGCGAGTTTGTCCAGCTCCGCCAGCGTAATGCCCGCCGCCGCGGGCTTCGAGTCGATTGCGCGCTGGATTGCGTCGTCACCCATGTGGAGTTTGCGCAGCTCCTGGTGCAGGAACTCCTCGCGGTTGACGCGCACGCCGGGCACGCGCACGACCTTCGCCAGGAACTCGAGCGCTCGCTGTTCCGGCTCGGATTGCTGCCCTGTGGCAACTCCAGCCGTCTGGCTGTTGTGGGCACGGGCGTTCATCATGTCGGGCATCGAGCTCCTCCTCGTCTGACGACGCGCGGACAGCGCGCATCCGGTCCCACTCTAGCGAGCGACGCCCACTCAGCGCAGGCCTCACGAGGCCGGGGCTGAGTTCTGCTCCCACGTACCTCCCGTTCCGGGCATAGGCTGGTCTCATGTGGATCCTCGCTGCCTGCTTGTCAGCCCTGTTCGCAGGGCTGACTGCCGTCCTTGCGAAGGCGGGCGTCGCGTCAACGAACTCAACGGTTGCGACGGCGCTGCGCACGGTTGTCGTGGCCGCGGGGACGTGGGGCATGGCGGCGCTGACCGGAGCGGCCTCCGGCGTTGCGTCTATCGATGGGACTTCTGCGCTGTTCCTGGTGCTGTCCGGGTTGGCGACGGGGGCCTCGTGGCTGTGCTATTTCGCGGCGTTGTCTCGCGGGGACGTGTCCCGCGTGGCGCCGATCGACGAGCTGTCGACGGTCCTCGCGATCATCCTCGCGCTCGTCCTGCTGGGCGAGCCGGTGAGTTTGTGGGGCGCGGGCGGGATTGTTGCGATCACAGCGGGAACGCTTCTGATGGTGGAACCCTCCGACTTATCGGGCCTGCCGTGTGCACTGCGTGGGGGCGGGAGCTGGCTGACGTTCGCTCTTGCGTCCGCTCTGTTTGCGGCTCTGACGTCGATCCTCGGGAAGGTCGGTGTTTCGGGCGTTGATCCGACGCTGGGGACGGCGGTGCGCACGCTGGTGGTGCTGGCGATGGCGTGGGTGATCGTAGGCGCGCAGGGGCACCTGGGCGAGGTTCGGTCGGTCCCCGGCCACGAGCTGGCGTTTATCGTCGCGTCGGGTGCGGCGACGTGCGCGTCGTGGCTGGCGTACTATCACGCACTGAAGGATGGGCCTGCATCGGTCGTGGTGCCCATCGATAAGCTGTCGATCCTCGTGACCGTCGCCGTGTCGGCCGTGGCGTTTCACGAGCGTTTCACGCCGCGCTACCTGCTGGGTCTGACCCTCATGTGCGCGGGGACGGCGGCCATGGTGGTGGCGTAGATTCGCATCTGCTCGACGTTCTAGTGCCCTTGTTTTTCTTCTGAAGTGTCGGTGTTGTTGACGATGAGCTGACCCAGCGGGAACGGTCCGGTCGTCTCAGTGGTGGTGACCAGGCCGTTGATCGTCTGGGTGTCACCCGTGAAGGGGTTGGTGGCCGTACCCGCCCAGGTGGTGGTCAGCGTGATGGTGCGCGTGGCGGAGGGGTAGGGCCCGTCCAGGAAAGACTTCCACCCGTTGGGAGCCTTGTAGTAGTGGCGGATCAGGGCGGGGTCAGTGTTGGGGTCCATGCCTTCTTGCCAGGGCACTCCCGCCGAGGTCGTGGTCAAGTCCGGGGTCCCGTCACCCCAGCTCCACGTGTAGGACGTGGCCGTGAGGGTGACAGTGATGTCGTGCCCCAAGAGCGTGACGGTGTGGGTCTGCGTGGGATGCGTGGCCGCGACGAGAGTCGGAATGTACTTGTTCGTGTAAGACACCCCTTCGGGCCTCTTGTGGAGGCCGGCGCCGTCGGCGTGGATAATTGTTGCTGCCGCGAGGAGGAGGTCGCGAGTTGTGGGCAGTTGTGCGGGGTCTCGCGTAACGGTCCCTGTGACGAGGTCAAATGGCAGTGAGCAGTCCTCGTCTGAGACGCGACCATCATTCGGAGCGGTTCCGATGGATACCGACGCGCACCTTGCCCAATTCCAGTAACGCTCAGCTTCTGGCGCTGCCGCACCTTCAGCTGTCTGCTGGTTCCTCTGAGTATCCACGGTTGAGGTTCCGCCACTTTGCTGAGAAGAAGCCTGGTCATGGTCATGACGCCAGACTCCGGCCTGTATTCCTCCAGGTGTAGATGATGCACAGAAACCAGATGGAGCACCCGATTCAATATCACACGATGTCGGTACGCTATCGGCGAGTGAAACAGATCCTTGTCCAAGCATTAGCAGGGACCCCAAGGTCATACCTATCAAGCGCAGCGTTCTACTTATCGTTGCCATGAGGAATGTTCCCATCGGTTACAAGCCACCGGTCGCCCTGCCATGTCATGAAAAGCGCAAAGCTCACGGTGTATTCGTTATCGCTGACGACGATTCGCTGTCCTTGACAAGATGTTCCATTGATAGTCGTTACATGGAATAGAACGCCGATAGTGTTGGGTGGTGCACCCATTTCTGCCGTAACGGGTTCGACTTCCACGATGCTCGTAATGGTTGCACTGTTCCCGTATGCCCAACCGTTCGAGTAAAGCGAATCGATGGCATTAATGTACCCATCGGCGAACGGGACATTCTCCGCGGACAAGCTCGCCAAAGTTTGTGTGTCACCCGTGTTCCACGCGTAGCTGAGAGTAGCCACGTAGTGTTCAGCAGCGAGTTCTGCGCCTCGCTCACTGTTTTCCTTGGCTGCCTCGGGTAGTTCGGGCTTGGTGTAGGTGTCTGCCGCGTACTGGGTTGGGCGCACGAGGACTCCGTCGGGGCCGATCTCGTAGCCGCCCGACATGGCCGGCTCACTGGACACTGTTGGCGCGGGCGCGGGATGCACGGTGGGTGTTGCGGCGGCGCTGGGGCGTTCGGTCCATGAACTCATGCCCGCGGCTAGCGTGTAGGCGGCAACAGATGCTACAGCCACTAACACGGTGAGGCCGATGCCGATTGCCCATGGGCGCAGCGCGGCCCGCCTGGCTGCGAGGGAGCGCTTCTTGTGGCGCGACGGCGGGGCGAGGAAGTCTTGCTCGTCTTCCTCGGTGATGTGTCGCTCGGATAGGGGTGGGACCTTCATGGTGTGTGTGCCTCCACGGTGAGGTGTCCTCCGGCGCGCCCCCACCCTTGGGAGCGCGTCCTTTCTCATCAGGGTACGCGCAGAACCGACACGAAACACTAAGAATGCTGCGCAACCATCACGCAAATCCTCCCACCCGCATTCCCAGAACCGCACGGATGTGCACACCCAACCCCGGCCTCGTCCATCGATCGCGCGGAGCGGTCACTCCCCGGGGAAATACTCCTCGACGATCCCATCCAACTGCACACGGATCTCCTCGAAGGGGCGGTCCAGGTCGAGCGTCGTCGCGCTGATGCGGTTGCCGCTCATGCGGTAGGTGGCGTCGGGCTGGATGTCCTCGTCGGTGGCGGCGTAGAGGAGCATGCCCGATACCTCATCGCTCTCCCCCGCTCGCTCGAACGCAATCTGCTTGTTCTTCACGTACGCGAAGATCTGGTACAGGTTCCCCGAGTGCACGGTCCTCTTGTCGAAGTTGCTCTGCATTGTGGACGCGTAGTACTTCGCGTCGATGATGAGCGCGCGGCCGCGAGCGCTCAGCGTGATGTCGCTGCGCATGGCGGGCAGGCCGTCCGAAACCCCGTCGTCGAGCGCCCAGTCGATGAAGGACGCGCTGGCGTTCAAACGGGGATGCTCCCTGCGGTAATACTCGAGGATGAACTTCTCATACAGACGGCTCATGCGCTGCTCGTCGAAGAAATCCATCATGCGCACGGTGCCGTCGCTCTGGGTTTGGAGGAGGCCCTTGACGACGAGCCAGCACACCGCCATCAGCATGCGGTAGGTGCGGTTGTTGCGGTCATAGCGCATGTTCCAGTCGACCGTGTGCAGGTCGATCTCGCGCACGTCCACGAAGAAGACCATGAGCTTCTTCAGGCTCTTCTTGCGGGCCCTAGTAATGTCCGAGCGCACGAGCAGCGCGACCGTCGCCTTGATGACGCGGTTCATCGTCGTGTCGACGCTGAACTCATCGTAGGAGCACACGAGCTGGCGACGCAGGATCGCCTGCGATTTCACGGACTCTGTGACCTCGATCTTGCCGCGCAGGGAGGAGCGCGCCTCGGTCCGGCTGACGTATTCCTGCCCGAGGCCTCGTTTGAGTTGCAGGGAGACGCCTCGCTCGAGGATGGCGGCGCACAGTTCGGCCGCGTTGTCGAAGTCCTCCGTGGCCACGGCGCGGTAGCCCTGCTCGCGCAGCGCCGAGAAGGCGTAGGCGAGCATGTGGAAGACGTTGCGGACGCGAATCACCGCAGCATCCTGCGCAGCCTGTCGCTCCACTCGCGGACCTTGCCGGGCTCGTCGAACCAGTATTCCTTGAGCATCGGGATGAGCTCGTAGTCCACGATCGAGGCCAGGGACGCGTCGGTGCAGGTCTCAGGTTTCATGTTGCAGAAGTAGCTGTGTCCGATGCAGAAGCCCTCACCGAGAGACTCATCCTCCGCGATCTCACGGTTGAGGGATTCCACCTCGCGTACCAGGGCCTCGAACCTCGGATTATCGAGGCCGGAGCAGTAGTCGCGGAAGCCGTCGGAGTCGAAGGCGGGGCACAGTTCAACGAAGGCGAAGCGGCGGCGCAGCGCGTAGTCGAGCATGGCGAGGCTGCGGTCCGCCGTGTTCATCATGCCGATGATGTGGACGTTAGCAGGAACGCTGAACAATTCGCGTGAGTAGAGGAGCTGGAGTTTGTTCTTCGGTCCGCGTTTATCGCTCTCGATGAGCATGAACAGCTCGCCAAAGATCTTGGAGAGGTTACCGCGGTTAATCTCGTCGATGATGAAGAAGTAGTCGTTCTCCTCGTCATCGGCGGCCTTCTTGCAAAAGGAATAGAACGCACCTTTGACAAGCTCGAACCCCGCGCCGGAGGGACGATACCCCTCGATGAAATCCTCGTAAGAGTAGCTCTGGTGGAACTGCACGAGCTTGACGCGCGAAACGTCTTTGACGCCCATCATCGAGTAGGCGAGGCGCTTGGCTGCATAGGTTTTACCGACGCCAGGTGCGCCCTGCAGGATGATGTTCTTCTTTGTTTTGAGTAGACCCACGATCGCGTCGTAGCGTTCCTCGGACATGTAGACCTCGTTGAGGAATAGCCCGGCGGAGTACTCCGGGAAGATTACTACTGGTTCCTCACTCTCAACGTCGTCGTCACTGTCCTCGAAGAACGTCTCAATGCGAGAAAGGAGTTCAGGGTAGTCGGTGATCTCGGTGAGGGTCTTCATTGCCAGTCGTTCGTCGATTGGCCAGTTTCCTGCGGACGTCCAGCGGACCTCCCGACAGTTCGGGTAGTGGCCGCCCTCCGGATCATAGACGTAGTCACCCGCAACAATTCCTCGCCCGAGAATCTCTGAACGTCCCTTCTTCACGAAAACGACATCGCCCGGCTTCATCTCGTTCGCAAACTGCCACAGGGCGTGAATGTCGTTCTTCTGGGTACCGTTTTCGGGATAGGTCTGGAGCATCTGCGCCTTCAGATCTTCCTTATGTGCGTAGGCAGTCAGATCCCCTATCTCGCCCCATGCCAGTCCCATGATTCCGCGCGAGTAGAACTCGTCCCACATGCAGGCGCCCCGGCCGGGGGCGTAGAGCCAATAGCGCACGGTCTGCACACCATCGTCGCCAAGGGCAGCTGCCTGGATGACTTCTTCCTTGTCTTTGTCAGCCAGTTTGTTCTCACGGTTGACCTGTTCGGAAACGCGCCACGCGTATGCCGAAAGATCGGGGAAGGATGCGTACTCGTAGGTTCCGGATTTCAACACCGACAGAATGCTGTCGCGAATCCGCAGGTATTCAGCAGATCCGGGCACTTTCTTTATCGACGCCAGCACAGAACGAACCGATGAAGGCATCCGGTCGGGCAGCGCGAGGAACCATCGGTCTCGCGAGCTCAAGTTGACGTAGGCGTATGGGCGAATCCAGAAGAGTCCCATCGTGACGTTCCAGCTAGCATGGCGCTGTTGAAGAACTGCATCGTAGGCGTGACGGAACACTGCTTCTGCCTGTTCAGTCGGCTGATCCGCGTAGGCCAGCGCAACCGCAAACAAGTCCCACAGCCTTTGGATATCCCCATCGTCCCAACGCACCTGGTCGTAGAAGGTCGCGTTGATGTTGAGCAGGACGGGGACCCCGACAAAATCAGAATGCAGAGGGGCCTGCACGCCGAGAGCGCCACCAATTCCGAGGGCAACCGCCCGGCGCTTATTGTCTGTGAGACCTCGATTGAAGAGGCCGTAGACCGTGAAAGGATCAATGTCCGTCGGAATACCGCCGGAGTCAAGCGTCGGCAGGTCCATACCGAGTTCGGCGTAGACATGCTGCAACGTAGCAATAAGAGCCTGCCGATCATCCTTGAAGGCGAGCAGTTTGTCCGCTAGTTCCATGAAAAAGCGCGGCCATGAGTACTGGCTATCCGTCGTCATGGCCACACCCTACCACCCGGGTGACAGGCGACACGATTTACGCACACGAGTCCCCAACAGCAAAGCCGGGCCACGCCCTCGCGCGACCCGGCCACTGCCTCGTCAGACTGAGGCGTTTAGGCGACTTCCACCGTCGTAAGCGGAACGCTTCCGCTCAACGTACCCCCCAGTGCATCTTCAGCACGGTCAAGCTCGTAGCGCATCTGCAGGTTCATCCAGACTCCCGGGGTTGTGCCGAAGTAGCGAGAGAGACGCATCGCAGTGTCGGCCGTAATGCCCCGCTTCCCATGGACAATTTCGTTGATACGACGGGGCGGAACACTGATAGCGACGGCGAGCTTGTACTGCGTAATTCCGAAGCCCTCAATGAAGTCCTCCATAAGAACTTCACCCGGGTGAATCGGAGCAATTTCAGTGGTAGTCAACGATCTCAACCCCTTCTGGACCACTACTGCGCGGGTTGTCACACATCACGACTGCCCTCACCACGAACGGCGCGGGTCTGCCCGAACAAGCGAACGCACGCGATTGCTCGACGTCTCCGTCTTCCATCACGTAGTCCTTGCCTTCCATGCGCCCCCACCGTCGGGGACGTGCCCTTGCCTTTGAGGATACGCTCAGAACCGACACGAAACACCAACAATGCTGCGCAACCATCACGCAAATCCTCCCACCCGCATTCCCATTACCGCACGGATGTGCACACTCAACCCCGGCCTCGTCCGTTGAACGTGCGGGCACGGGTCACTCCCCCAGGAAATACTCCTCGACGATCCCATCCAAGTGCACACGGATCTCCCCGAAGGGGCGGTCCAGGTCGAGCGTCGTCGCGCTGATGCAGTTGCCACTCATGCGGTAGGTAAAGCCGGGCTGCCCTTTCTCGTCGGTAGCCGCATTGAGGAGGATTCCTAAGGCCTCGATACGCTCCCCAGCACGCCCAGGATGAGCACCGCACATCTGCGCTTCGCTTGGAACAGCTGATGATCTTTCCAGCCGAGTCGCGCGAAAACGGCTTGGCCGATCGCTTCCTACCGCAGGGGCGAGTCCGCCTCCCAGAAACAACGACAATCCCTGGCTGCGGTTTCGAGCGTGGAAACAACGCACCCGATGAAGAACCGCTCAGAGCGCTCAACAATTTCGGCGCTAGCATAAGGAAAGCACACTACCTCAAGGTAATCGCAGGCTCGCAAGTCTCATAAAGCCAATTCATTCTTTCCTTGTCTCCCGGACGGCTCCCCGCGGGTTGGCTGCAGCTACAACGCTTTCAATTCATTGCGCCGCCAGTACTCCAGACGCGTAGGCGAGCGCCCCCATCCCAGTGTAGTGGGATGGGGGCGCTCACTCTTTGCCTCAGCAAGCTGTTAACAGCCGCCGCGGCTCAGCGATATCAAAGATCGCGACGGCGACGCTTCATCGCGATAAGAGCACCACCGGCCCCTACCAGCAAGGAAACGACAATGGCGACCACGACGACGTTCGAAGCGCCTGTCTTGGCCAGCGGCTTGGCGGGAAGCTTCGGCGTCGGCACCGGCTTGTACGTGTTCGTCGCCTTCACGGCAACCACCACGTCCTTGTCAGTGATGGTGACCTTACCGTCATTGGATAGCTCAGACGCAACCGTATAACCGTCGCGGTTTGCCGTCTGAGCGCGCTCACTCAGCGTGCATGCCGTGCCCGTAGGCACTCGCGGACCCTCCACGGTCGTGCCATCACCCGGAACGTCAAGGTGACCCTCGGTGCCATCCGCACACACGTAGTCGAAAACGAACGTGTCCTGCACGAAATAATCCTGACCGCCCACAACCGCCTTCGCGACTGAGAAGGAGCCACGATCACGCACGTAGGTGTTGGTGGCAGCAACCTTGACGGTAGCGCTGTCCGTCACGTTGAAGACCGCGGTACCGTTGTTCACACCGTTGGCAGAGCCGTCAACTGTGAGAACAGTGCTCAGGCTGGCACCATTGATCGTGGCATCACGTTCGGAGACGGAGCACGAACCGACGGGGACATCAGAGACAGCGTGGTTCTCGCCGCCCTTGATATCTACCGTTCCCTTCACCTGGGCGACGCCGGAGGTCGGCGTGCACGTGTAGTCGAAGGTGAAACGCGCGTCCTTGGCTAGTTCGGCTCCGTCACCGTCCACGGTCTTGGAGATCACGAAACCACCCTTGAGAGCCGTATAGGTGTTAGTCACCGTCACCTCAGGGTTCGGGGTCGCAGTCGCCACGGTTACCTGGCCTGCGGAGTATGCCGTGGCCACGGCGTATCCTGCGCGCTGCGCGGTGTCGGCGTTCTCCTTGATGGTGCAGGAAGTACCGAAGGGAAGGGAGGGGCTCTGGACCGCGGTGCCGTTACCCGTCAGCGTCAGAGTGCCAGCCTTTTGTTCCTCAGTGAGCGCCACCGAGCCGTGCGTGCACGCGTACTGCACGGTGAAGTTGTTGTCGGCACCAGTAAAGGCAGCGCCCTTAGTGACCTTCTTCACCGAGAAGGAACCCTTGTTGAGCGTGTAGGTGTTCGTGAAGTTGGCGGCGACCGTCGGTTCGCTAACCAGGCCGATCGTCACGTTCTGTGCGTCATGGCCCACTGGGTCGAGGGCGTAGCCGTCGATGCCGGCCCCTTCGGTATCTTCAGTAACCACACAGGTGGTGCCGACCGGGAACTTTTCAGGGCTGGACACGGGGGTCGAGTTACCCAAGACATCCGTGATCTGTCCCTTTTTCTCGGTCTTGTCCGGGAGGGTGCACGTGTACGTGAAGGAGTACTTTTTCGTGTCCGCCCCCTCGGCGCCGCTGGCTGTCTTGATCACCTGGAATCCATTGTCGGCAGCTCCGACGGTATTCAACAGGTCGACCTGCGTGGTCTTCTGGTCTTCGATCGTCAGGCTCGTGCCAGCACCGGCACCGATGGTGAACTTCGGGTCCTTCCACACGTAGCCCGCAGGCAGAGTGGGGTTGGCCGTCGAGGTGTCCTCACGCAGGTTGGTGATCGTCGTACCCATTGGGAACGGTGTAGCGAAGCTAGTCTCCTGGCCCCGCTTGACAACCATCGTGGCCGTGCCGGTGCGCTTGTCAGAATTGAGCGTGCTGCTCTGGTCTTCGTTCGTAGGCGGCGTCCATTTCGGGTAGTTGTCGACCGTGGTGCCCGCAGGAAGCTCATAGTCGAAGGTCACCTTGAAGCTGACGTCTGCATCTACGTGTTGGACATAGTCGGAGGCGATCGTCTTTATGACACTGAAGGTACCCTCACCTTGCCGCATCTCAACATCGACGGACCCCGCCACAGTGAAATTCGTAGTCTTCTTCCATCTAAACTTGGTTCCTTCAACCAAAATACTGTTGGTGTAGTCGGTTCCCGGAAGCGCCGTCCCGCCGACGAAGAGAGTCTTGTAGGAGATTGAATAGTTCGTCTTTGCCCTGAAAGGGCCCTTGGCTACGATGGTAATCGGAGTCGTTCCATCGGCTGCCATCTGCTCGCACTCACCTGTGACCTCGAAGGTCCCCTGCGCACCGGTCGTTGCCCCTGCCTCCGGTCCTTTGTCCAGGAGGACCCATTGCGAGGGGTTTTCCTCAGATTCGATGGCAGTGAGGTGGATCGACGTCATCGGGCAAGTCATGCCCGCGCCGAGCGTATCCTTGAAGGTGATGGTCTGTTCCGTCTGGCCATCGAAGGTCACGCCGAGCGCTTTCATGAAGGTCGGCCCACCGAAGTTGAAGTACCAGTTCGTCTCAGTGTCCCCTTCCTTCATTACTCCGATGTAGCTCTTGTAGAACTGTATGTCCGGACGGTAGGAACTTGAGGACTTGGGGATGCCGCCAGTCCCCGGGAGATCAACGTTGACGGTCTTGTCACGGTTGATGATGAAGGGCAGCTCTTCCTTGCTCGTGTGCGAAACGACACCGAGCTGAAACTTTCCGGTCCCTCGGATGTCCTTGTTTCCAGCCTGGACCAGCGGCGTGATCCCAGCGTCGAACGCGCAAGTCAGAGTGTCGCCTGCGACGGTGCACTGACCCACCGTCTGATCGCCGTACTTCATGGGTACCGCAGAAGTCGAGTGGAACTTGAACTCCGCAGGCAAGCCGATTGCGAAGGAGTCACCCTCCTTCGGCGTTATTTTCGAGGCATCCCAGTTGAATGTGAGCAGCGTCAGGCCCTTCACGTAGAGCTCACCGCTCTGCTCCTCGTTGGCAGCATTCACCTTGGTCAGGCTCAGGTCGGTCACCTCGATCTGAGGGTTGACAGCGGCCACTGCTGGCGCTACCAGCCCGTGGGCCACCATAGCCAGGGCCGCCAGGAGGGTGACGGCAACGCCGGTCAGCCTCAATCTCACTGCCTTCAGTAGCAGGCTGCTTGTCGATGTCTGCATGCTCGGACCTTCCACGTTGAAAATGGGATGAGAAAACGACGGATGAAGGACATGGCGAAAAGCCGAATCCTCACGGATATTTACCAAGAAATTCTACCGCACCTGTTGGGCACATTTCGAGATAGTTACAGTACAAGTGTGTGTGAGATCACGCAAACCTGCCCGCTTGAGCACCATTAGCCCCAAAGGCAGTAGGTCTTTGACCTGCCGTTTTACTGCTGCGGGCTCACAGACGTCCAGTTGGTGGGAATCTACGGCCGCCGGATCCCACGTTCCCGTCATCTTTATCACTGAAGGCGCGTCTGACCGTCAGGAAATACTTAAGTGCTGAACCGAAACTCCACCACGTCACTACTCCTCGACTTGGTGCATGTCTTGAACTTCCCAGCAAGCCTCGGCAGCACCCCGAATAAGAAGTACTGCTACATAAAAGACGGCATTACATCGCCTTGCGACAGTCTCAGCATCACAGCATGACTGCAACCGACTTGACAGAATGAAGCGCCGCCATTCTCAAAGGAACCTGCCCCTACCCCGCAACGATAGGTCAACACGCCACAGCAAGACATCCATCGACAGAGCGTGTGATATGACGTGCATAAATCTAACGACAATCCGAAAACAAGTCTTTTTGGAGAGGTACTACAATGTCAGATAACCCAAACACTGAACACTTACCCGATTCAGAAGCAAACGAGAATCCACTCGATATATCCGATGACCTGACGGACTTCACATCCACCTTTTGCTCTCCTGTCGAGGGTCTACCAATGGACCAAGGCGAGTATATTCGGATTGCAGCGGAATGGACTACCGAAGAAGCTCTTGACCATCTATTCCCCTCCATCGAACCAACCACCTTCGCCGAACTAGCCGAACATTTGAACTCAGAGAGCTCTTTCTGGATAAAAAGGAAAGATGAAGACGAGTGAGCAACAATCAACATGCTTTGACATAGTCTCAGAACAGCATAAGGCAGCATAAATATTCCAAAACTTCTCACCCACCACCCGTAAGTGAGTCTTCATAGTTGAGTGCGGGTGAGTGTCTGGTCCTGCGACAATGAGGATTTCGCATACCCGCTGCTTACTGCGCTCGCAGCTCGCACGCACGGTTCGTCAATCAAATTCGACAAGGCCGTTGATAGCTACGTCAGTCTTGACCGATATCCACATCTCCAATATTCACGCTTTGCCAATTAACAACGCCCAACGGTTCTCATAGCACTCATGGAATCTTTCTGGGTGAGAAACAGCCCACCCACACACAGAACAATTCACGTCCTTCCCTCAGACATTAAACCTGAATTCGACGACGTCTCCGTCTTCCATGACGTAGTCCTTGCCTTCCATGCGGACCTTGCCAGCGGCCTTTGCCGCGGCCATGGAGCCGGCCTCGACCAGGTCGTCGAAGGAGACGACCTCGGCCTTGATGAAGCCCTTCTCGAAGTCCGTGTGGATGACGCC
>ERZ773070.734-NODE-734-length-22602-cov-9.448352_pt1 | contig 22602 bp, 17 predicted proteins | sample MGYA00580618_ERZ773070 | MGnify/ENA primary metagenome ERZ773070 (study PRJEB29015, sample SAMEA2738023) | human oral metagenome | biome: human oral; feature: human-associated habitat; material: dental | place: China | collected 2019 ... | reverse complement strand
GGGGATTGTCTTCGCACTCTCCTACGTCGTCTACCTCTTTGCGCACCTCATCTGGCGTCCCCGTATCGCGCCCTACCGCTACATCACAAGCTTCCTCGTCAATGGCTTCCTCCTGCTCTGGGTCTCCGTAGCAGCAGCGGGCCTGCAGTCGCTCTTCCCCTCGGATAGCTTCCTGCGCTGGGGCGGTCTGCGCGGTGAGGAGCTCTTTACCTATATATATAGAGGCATCGGCATCGCTGGCCTCCTCGGCGTGCTGGCCTTCACCCTACTCATCTTCGCAGTGACGTGCAGCAGTCGCGTGCTCAGCGCCATACAGAATCCCAAGGTGCCGAAGGTACCCCACGTCTCCGTCCCACGCCCTGAGATGGGTGGCTTTTTCTCGCGCCTCTTCTCTCGCAAGAAGAGGGATGAAGAGCCTCAGAGCGAAGAGGAGGGCGAGAGCTACAGCCAAGACGAAGATGCTTGGCGTGACGAGCCCCCTATGCCCACCGATGACGAGGATATGGACGTGCAGGAGGAAGACCCCACGCCTTACGTAGTGCATACACCTCCGACGACAGCCACCACGACGGCTACGACTGCGCACACAGCAGAAGCAGCCCCAAGGGCGTCATCCTTCAGCCGTACAACCAGCGCCGAGCCTTCGGACGTCCCTGAGATGATCGTCGAGGAAGCGCCTAAGGATGATCTCGTCGAGGACGGCGACCGCACCGCCCCCGAGCCCTTAGCTCCTGGCATCCAGCTCGCCCTCTACCGCAAGCCCACCATCGACCTCCTGCGCGACTATGAGCAGGGCGGCACGGGCATCGACATGGAGGAGATCGAGTACAACAAGCAGAAGATCATCGACACGCTCGCCAGCTTCAAGATGAACGTCACGCCCTGCAAGGCTACCGTTGGCCCCACCGTGACGCTCTACGAAGTCATCCCCGAGTCGGGTATCAAGGTCTCCCGTATCAAGACGATGGAGGACGACATCGCCATGAGCCTCAAGAGCGAGGGCGTACGTATCATCGCCCCCATGCCAGGCCTTGGCACGATCGGTATCGAGGTACCGAACTCCACCCCACAGACCGTATCGATGCGCTCCATCCTCGCCTCACGCAAGTACCGTGAGCAGCAGGAGAAGATGGAGCTCCCCATCGGTATCGGTAAGACGATCACGAACGAGCCCTTCATCTTTGATCTGACGAAGATGCCCCACCTACTGATCGCTGGGGCGACAGGTCAAGGGAAGAGCGTCGGGCTCAATGCGCTCATCACCTCCCTACTCTACAGCAAGCGACCCGAGGAACTGAAGTTCGTCATGGTCGATCCGAAGATGCTTGAGTTTGCCGTCTACGAGGAGATCGAGCGCCACTTCTTGGCGAAGCTCCCCGATGCAGATCGGGCGATCATCACGGATATGTCGAAGGTCGTGGCTACGCTGAATTCGCTCTGCGTGGAGATGGATAATCGCTATCGCCTCCTACAGGGTGCAGGTCGTACTGTTCGTAATATCCGAGAGTACAATGAGCAGGTTCGCTCAGGAGAGCTCCGCCGTATCGATGGACACGAATTGCTCCCCTATATCGTTCTTATTGTGGATGAGTTCGCTGACCTGATGATGACGGTCGGTAAGGAAGTCGAGCAACCGATCGCTCGCTTGGCACAGAAGGCTCGTGCGGCAGGTATCCACATGGTCATCGCCACGCAGCGTCCTTCGACGGATGTGATCACGGGGCTTATCAAGGCTAACTTCCCAGCACGTATTGCCTTCAAGGTCTTCTCTATGGTCGATTCGCGTACAGTGCTTGACTCCCCTGGAGCAAATCAGCTCATCGGACGAGGGGATATGCTCTTCTACCAAGGGAAGGATATGATCCGTGTGCAGTGTGCCTTCATGGACAGCCCCGAGACCGAGGCGATCGTGGAGCATATCTCTCAGCAGGAGAGTACGGGGGCTGCCTATGAGCTCCCCGAGTATATCCCCGAGGGAGAGGACACAGGGACGAAGACATTCAGTGCCTCCGAGAAGGATAGTCTCTTCGATGAAGTCGCCCGCATGGTCGTGCAGACCCAGGTGGGATCTACGTCAAACATCCAGCGTAAGTTTAATATCGGTTACAACCGTGCAGGTCGTCTGATGGATCAGCTCGAAGGGGCTGGTATCGTAGGACCTCAGGAGGGAAGTAAGCCCCGTGAGGTCTATATCAAGGATCAGATGAGTCTCGATCAACTCCTCCAGCAGTTAGGCTAGCAGTGCCTTTCGCTGGAGAACTACTAACTTTGTTTTCATGAATATGCGATGCTTCCTATATAGTGCGCTCGTCGTACTCCTCTCCCTTGCGGGGATACAAGCACAGACAGCTACCTCTCAGCCCACGCCCTCCTCACTCCTTGAGCGTGCAGAGCGTGCACTCTATCGCAGTGATGCTACGATGCTCGACTTTACGACCCAGCTGAAGGATAAGGCGGGACATATCCAGTCTGGTATCTCGGGTAAGATGTATCTACAGGGAGATGCTTTCCGTCTAGAGTATGGGACGATCACAGCGGTCTATACTGCGGGTACACTCACCTACTATGACAGTGCCGAGCAGACGCTGACGATCTCGACCCCCTCTGCCGAAGAACTCCTGCAGATCAATCCTCTTTACTTCCTTCGTTCACGAGCTAAGGGCTATCAGAGTAGTCTGCGTCGATCGACTCCACAGCATGCTACTGTACTCTTCACACCAATGAACACTAAGGGGAGTATCACGAATATCATCGCAGTCTTCCAGCAGTCGAATGGACTCCCCTCCCAGCTAGTCTTCCTAGCTAAGGATAAGAGTCAGCTCACGGCGAAGATCGGTCGTGTCACGCATCGTGCGACTTATCCGGCGAGCTTCTTCCAGCTGGATGCTAAGGACTATCCCGGCTGTGAAGTCGTGGATTTACGCTAAGCTCTCTCAGTCATTACCCTACATGGATAGTAAAATCCTAGCCGCCATCGGAGAGTACACCCAGCTCATGGGTCGGACGTTTACCTGGCCTATGCGCTGGCGTATGTTCTATCGCTCCGTCGTGCGCGAGATCTATAGTCTAGGAGTGGGCTCGCTCTGGATCGTTTTCATCATCTCTCTCTTTATCGGAGCTGTGATCACGATCCAGCTGTCGATCAATATGACCAGCCCCCTGATCCCACGCTTCACGATCGGCTACTCCACTCGAGAGATCATGATCCTCGAGTTCTCCTCTACGGTGATGTGTCTCATCCTCTCGGGTAAGGTCGGCTCTAGTGTCGCCTCTGAGCTAGGGACGATGCGTGTGACCGAGCAGATCGATGCGATGGAGATCATGGGCGTCAATTCCGCCAACTTCTTGATCCTACCGAAGATCACGGGCTTCATCCTCTTTATCCCTGTCCTCTCGATCTTCTCGATGGTGACGGGGATCGTCGGGGGGTATATCGCTTGTGACTTGGCCCAGTCGCTGACGCACGAAGACTTCATCTATGGGCTACAGCTCTACTTCACTCCGCGCTATGTGGGCTACTCAATCATCAAGTCCATCGTCTACGCATTCATCATCTCTTCGGTAGCCTCTTACTATGGCTACTGCGTCAAGGGAGGGGCACTCCAAGTAGGCTCTTCGAGTACACGTGCTGTGGTCAATAGTAGTGTGCTCATTCTCTTCTTCGACCTACTGCTCACTAACTTGCTCCTCACCTAGCTGTACGTATGATCCAAGTCAAATCTTTATCCAAGCGTTTTGCTGACAAGGAGGTGCTCAAGGGTATTGATGCCACCTTCGAAGAGGGCAAGACCAATCTGGTCATTGGACGAAGTGGGGCAGGGAAGTCTGTCTTCGTCAAGTGTATGATCGGGCTTATCACACCAGATACAGGCGAGGTGCTCTACGACGGGCGTGATCTGATCACTATGGACAAGCCTACACTCCTCCGACTCCGTAGAGAGATGGGGATGCTCTTCCAGGGATCGGCGCTCTTCGATAGTATGACGGTCGTGGAGAATGTGCTCTTCCCGATGGAGATGTTCTCCCAGGATAGCTATGACAAGTGCTATCATCGCGCCATGGAGCTCCTTGAGCGAGTCGGACTCGCTGAGGCCGCTAAGAAATACCCCGCAGAGATCAGCGGTGGTATGATGAAGCGTACGGCTATAGCCCGTGCCTTAGCGCTCAATCCCAAGTATCTCTTCTGCGACGAACCTAATTCAGGTCTTGACCCAAAGACTTCGATGGTCATCGACCAGCTGATCTATGAGCTCACCAAGGAGTATCATATCACGACCATTGTCAATACCCATGACATGAACTCGGTACGCTCTATCGGGGACAAGATCATCTACATTCATAACGGAATGAAGGAGTGGGAGGGGAGCAGTGCTACGATTGACTCACCTGACACGCCTACGGGTGTGATCCACTTCATCAACGCTGGGCGTCTCTAGCCCCTACCATATCTATTTCTCTTCCTATGCCTCTCTTCAAGAAAGAATCGCTTCTCTCGAATATCCTTCTCATGGTCGGTGTATCTGCCGTCCTCGTCTTTCTCTTGATCTACGGGCTTGACCTTTATACACGCCATGGGCGTACCGTCACGGTGCCTGACCTGCGTGGCAAGACGCTACAGGAGGCTGAGCGACTACTCGCTGAGGTCGGACTGGAGTACGAAGTCAATGACTCGACTTTCTCACGCACTGCTGTCCCTGGGACGGTACGTGAGGTCGTTCCAGCGCCCGGCTCCGAGGTCAAGGCTGGGCGTCTACTCTTCTTGGCGATCAATGGTTTTCACCAGCGCAAGCAGACGATCCCTCGCTATAAGGATCAGTCCGCTCGTCAGATCCTCGCTCTGCTGAAGGGGCTGGGCTTCGAGCAAGTGGACCAGAAGGTCGTACCTGGTGGCTATATCGGTTCGGTCGTAGGCCTTCAGACAGCTGACGGTAAGCCCGTACAGGAGGGTGCTCAGCTCCCTATTGATACCCGTCTTGTACTCCTCGTGGCAGGGCAAATCATCGACACCCTTGGCCTCGATCGCTATATCGAGGGCTATAGTACGGGTGGAGATAGTCTAGCTGGAGCGGGTAAGGGCACGGCTTCTCCCGCCAATCCTGATAAGAAGGATGACGGAGGGATTAGCAACGACTGGTGGTAGACGGGATGAAGGAAATCCTAGAGCCGCAGTTTGACGAGACTTGGGAGGACGAAGATATCTTCCTCGTAGATCCTTCTGAAGCCCAAGCTGAGTCGAGTGAGGAAGCGATCTCTTACCTCCAGCATGCCGATAGTAGCCCTCTGTATGAGCACTACCGTGTGGTAGCGGACAAGGGGCAGACCCCTATGCGGGTAGACAAGTTCCTCGCTACCCGTATGACCGGCTCTTCCCGTAGTCGCATCCAGCAGGCGCTCGATGGGGGCTATGTCTTCGTCGGGGATAAGCCCGTCAAGAGTAACTACAAGATCAAGCCTCTCGATGTCGTCACCCTACAGCTTCGTCGTCCGAAGCATGAGCTAGAGATCATCGCCGAGGACATCCCACTCTCCATCGTCTATGAGGATGACTACTTACTGGTAGTCAATAAGCCAGCAGGCCTAGTCGTTCACCCTGGGCATGGTAACTATACGGGGACACTTGTCAATGCCTTAGCTTACTATCTCAAGGATGATCCGCTCTACGATCCTGCAGATCCCAATGTCGGACTAGTGCACCGCATCGACAAGGATACGAGCGGTCTGCTCGTCGTAGCTAAGCGTGCGGAGGTCAAAGCACATCTGGCTCGACAGTTCTTCAATAAGACCACTCGACGCACCTACCGAGCTCTCGTCTGGGGGCGACTGAAGGAGCATGAGGGGACGATCATCGGTAACATCGGCAGAGATGAGCGTGATCGCCTACAGATGGCTGTCTATCCCGAAGGTAGCCCCAAGGGGAAGCACGCAGTGACACACTATACTGTGCTCGAAGAGCTGGCTTACGTCAGTTGGGTCGAGTGTCGGCTGGAGACGGGGCGTACACATCAGATCCGAGCCCATATGAAGCACTTGGGACACCCCCTCTTTGCGGATGCCCGCTACGGAGGTGATCGGGTGCTATGGGGTAACCAATTCTCCAGATACAAGCAGTTTGTCGCCAATTGCTTCTCGCTCTGCCCTCGCCAAGCACTACATGCCAAGACGCTAGGCTTCGTCCATCCGATCACGGGGGAAGAGCTTCTCTTCGATAGCGAACTCCCTGAAGACCTCACCGCCCTGCTCGATCGCTGGCACAAGTATGCCGCTCAGGTCGATGAGGAATAGCCAAGAGATCTCTAAGATCTGAGCCACCCTTCCTCGCCAGTGTGAGGGAGGGTGGCTAATTTATAGCGATGTATGGATGAGGGATAGGCTTTCCCTTGTCTTTCATCTTACCCTTTATTCAGCATAGAAGTATGGAAATTCTCCAAACGCTCCGTGAGCGCTACACGACGAAGGCCTACGATCCGACCTTCGACCTAAGTGACGAGCAACTCTCTCAGATCCGTGAGATCCTTCGCCTCTGCCCTAGCTCGCTCAATAGCCAGCCTTGGGCCTTCCAGCTCATCGGCCGAGGTGAGCTAAAGGATCGCCTTGCCGAAGTCTCCTTCATAAATGAGGAGCGGGTCAAGGATGCCAGCCATCTCCTTGTGATCTATGTCTTGATCTATGTCTATCGGGAGGTGGATGTATTTATGAAGGAGCGAACGGCTAGCTTGAGCGAATCGGCGCAGGCCTTCTTCCGCTCAGCAGTCCTCAGTCGTGGTGATGAGGGCGTACAAGACTGGATGCGCCGTCAGGCCTATATTGCCCTCGGGGTACTCCTCACGAGCGTGGCAAGCCTAGGTATCGACAGTACAGCGATGGAGGGTATCCAGCTGGACGAATATGATCGTCTGCTCGGACAGGCGAAGTATCGCCCCGTACTAGCGGTCTCCCTCGGCAAGCGCACGCAGGATGACAGCAATCAGCCTAGCATCACGCCTAAGGTACGTCGGGACGATCAGTTCCTTTAGGTAGACCTTGGCCTCGGCGAAGGTAGACCTTCGTCAGGAGGGAGGTAGAGCTTGCTTCTGGCGAAGCTCTACCTTCGTTTTTCTGCAGGTTCTTGATCCTGCCGAGATCAAGCGATGCTGGTCTCTCGCTGGGCTGCCCGATGAGGCAGGAGAGAGAAGGTAGGGTAGGGGATAAGTTGTACCTTTGTAGATCGAATTGTACCTACCCTATGCTGGGTAGGTCTGTCCTCTCAACTTAAGCTACTTAGCTCCGCTATGACGCAAGCCTTCGTGCGTGCTCGCTTTCTCCCCCTGCTCCAGCAAGTTCGTCTGCTGGTGCTCCGCTTTCTCCTAGCCTTGCTGCTCTATAGCCTGTGCCGGGGGATCTTCTGTCTATATAATCAGGATCTGCTGGAGGTAAGCTCTACGGGAAGTCTGTGGGGGATGTTCGTCGGCGGACTTCGCTTTGATCTCTCGGCAGTGTGCTACACACTGCTACCGCTGACACTCCTTTCGCTCCTACCCGTTCGGTGGGCTTATGGGCGAGGCTATCAGTTGGTGCTCCGCTGGCTCTACCTCGTGGTGACGAGCCTAAGCCTCGTGCTGAACCTCGGGGATGTGGTTTACTTCCGCTTCACACTCAAGCGCACGACGATGGCTGTGCTTGGGGAGTTTGCGAATGAGAACCCTTTCCAGTTTTTGCACTTCTTCTCCGACTACTGGGGGGTGACCCTGCTGGGTGTCGCCTTGATCCTAGGGCTCGGATGGGTAGATAGGAGCCTGCCGAGACCCAAGCCTTTGGCGAAGGAGGGACTTAGCTGGTGGACTTATTTGGTCAGCGCAGGTCTGCTCGTGGGAGCACTCTACCTCTCGATCGTCGGGGGAAGAGGGGGCTTCGGGCTAACGACCCGTCCGATCTCGATGAGCAATGCTGCACTCTATATCGAGCGTCCCCAGCAGCGAGCCTTGGTGCTGAATACCCCGTTCTGCCTACTTCGTACGCTGGGCAAGGCGGAGCTCCCCGACTGGCGCTTCCTCCCAGCGCAGGAGGCACGTAGCTACTTCGATGAGATCTATCAGCCTGGTCAGACCTCGGTCTCAGGTACGTTTGAGGGACGGAATATCGTGCTCATCATTTGGGAGAGCCTAGGGCGGGAGTTCGTCGGAGGGCTTAACCACGATTTACCCAACTACACGAGCTATACCCCCTTTGTCGATAGTCTGCTAGGAGAGTCTTATGTCTTCGAGCAGGCCTATGCCAATGCCCAGCAGTCCGTGGATGCCATGCCGGCGATCCTATCTTCGATCCTGCGACCGAACTCCCCACTGATCACCTCGGTCTATGCCAGCAATCGTTTGCCTTCCCTTCCTGCTCGCTTAGACTCGATGGGCTACACGACAGCCTTCTTCCACGGGGCGCCAAACGGCTCTATGGGCTTCGATGCTCTCGTACGGCAGCTGGGTGTTCGCCACTACTTCGGGAAGACGGAGTATGGAGATGACCGAGACTTCGATGGCTTTTGGGGGATCTGGGATGAGCACTTCCTGCAGTATATGGTAAGGGAGCTGGGCAAGCTCCGTGAGCCATTCTTCGCTACGGAGTTCACCCTCTCTTCGCATGACCCCTACCAAGTACCCCAGCAGTACCAGCGTCAGCTACCGAAGGGGAAGATCCCGATTCAGCAGGCCATTGCCTATACGGATCTCTCGCTACGGAAGTTCTTCGACACAGCTAAGACCCAGCCGTGGTATAAGAATACGCTCTTCGTCCTCGTAGCCGACCATTCCGTCCGAGGAGAGCGGGAGGAGTACAAGACGAGTGCAGGCTTCTTCCGTATCCCGATCCTACTTTTCGATCCACAGGGTAAGCTCACCGGACGCATGAGCCAGACCGTCCAACAGGCAGACCTCTATCCGACCCTCCTTGATCTCGTGGGAGACAAGCGTCCGATGATCGCCTTCGGGAGCAGTGTCTTTGACGCTGCGAAGCCTCGCTTTGCAGTGAATTATCTCGATGGCTTCTATCAGCTGATCGAAGATGGATGGTTGCTCCAGTTTGATGGGGAGAAGGTCTTAGGACTCTATGACCTCAACACCGATCCACAGCAACGTCATGATCTTCAAGGTAAGCCGATGACTCCCGAAGCACGTATGCTCCTTCGCCTCAAGGCCTACCTCCAATCCTACGCTCACCGTATGCGTACTGACCGTCTCACCGACACGCGTGAGCTGGACTAGTCACGCTAGCTACCTCAACCCCTATGTCACAAGTCAACATCCCGACCCATCAGTCGAATCGCCCAGAGCCTATCTATTCGCTCTACGTGCTGAAGTGCCTGATGGCCTTCCTTGTCGTCACTTGTCACACACCCTTTTTGGCTACGGGAGATTTACTTCCCCCGATTGCACGTGGGGCAGTCCCCGTCTTTTTCCTGATCTCTGGTTACTTTCTCTATGCCCCTAATCTAGAGACCAGCTACCGTCGAGCGGTGAAGTCCCTAAAGAATGCTGCGAAGATCTATCTCGTCGTCTCCCTTATCTATTGGGCTTGGCTGTTGCCGAATAATGGTAACCTGATGAATTCGTGGTATCGCTTTTTTGTTTGGCTTACTATGGGAGCCGGCTTCTCTGGGCATTTGTGGTACCTTGTAGCTATGGTGGAGGCTTTGGCTGTACTTGCTCTACTCTTCCGTTTTGGGCGTAGCTGGATGCTGTGGCTATTGACTCCGCTCTTCCTCCTAGCCCTTATCGGCAGTCAGTATAGTTTCCTCTATACGGACGAACGTAGCTCCTATGCGCTAGGGATTTATGCTGTGCATAATGTCTTTAGCCATGGTCTCCCTTGTATGGCAGGGGGATATCTCATAGCCAAGCATGAAACGGTGCTCATGCGTTTCCGCTATTGGGGATATGCCTTGATCGCTGGAATAGGACTCCTCTATGGTGAGCGTGCTTTACTTGAAGGTGCGGGCTATGACTACGCTATGGGTGTCTACTTTGGGAGCTTCCTTTGTGCGGTGCTCTTCTTCCTTACGGCGCTTCAGTATAAACCTTTGGGGCAGGGTAGCGTTATGTCTAAGATCGGAGAGCGCTATTCGGGGAACATCTATTATTTCCATATTATCGTGGCGACTGTGCTTGAGCGCGCCTTTTCTCTGCTTGGTCTACGAGAGGTATATTGGTCTTTGGGGTCAGTCTTTGTCTTCTTTGCCTCGTGGGCATTAGCCTGGGTTATCGTTCGCCTTCAGGAACGACTAGGTATCCGTATCCTTCGTTGATCGAGTCGTTGACACTTCGTGTTGCCATTCATTTATGGCACCAAGTCTATAGCTTGTTATTTTGAATTTCGTCATTACTCCATGTCTGAAGCCAATATATCTACTAGCCAACCTAAGCGCCCAGAGCCCATCTATTCGCTCTACGTGTTGAAGTGCTTGATGGCTTTCCTTGTAGTCACCTGTCATACGCCCTTTTACGTGTTGGGGGGCTATCTTTCTCCGCTCGCACGTGGGGCTGTGTCGGCTTTCTTCCTCATCTCGGGCTACTTCCTCTATGCTCCAAGCCCTAAGACGAGCTACAACAGAGCGATCAAATCTCTGAAGAGCACGGTGAAGATATTCCTCGTCGTCTCACTCTTCTACTGGGCTTGGCTCCTACCGAACCATGGTAATCTGATGAACTCCTGGCAAGTTTTCTTTGATTGGATACTTGTGGGGGGAGCTTTCTCGATACATCTGTGGTACTTAGCAGCGATGATTCAGGCGCTATTGGTCATGGCTCTCATCCTGCGCTTTGGGCGTAGCTGGATGTTTTGGTGTCTCCTGCCGCTCTTTGTCTTCGGTCTATTGGGCGGGTTATATGGGTTTCTACTGACGGATGCTAAGACCGAGTATGTCTATAACGTGTACACCTCGATCTGCTACGGATTCCCCTGTATGGCGGGGGGATACCTGATCGGGAAGTATGAGGCGAAGCTGATGCGTGTTCGCTGGCTATATGCCCTGCTGGCAGGGATTGCCTTGGTCTTCGTAGAGCGAGCACTACTGGAGGGCGCAGGCTACACCTATGCGTCGGGAGCCTATTTCGGGAGCTACCTGACAGCGACCCTCTTCGTGCTCGCGGGTCTCCAATACAAGAACTTTGGTAAGGGGAGCCTAGCAGCTAAGATCGGAGAGCGCTACTCGGGGAACATCTATTACTTCCACATTGCGGTAGCTACGGTTATCACACGAGTGCTCTTCCCACTGGGATTGTCTGACTTCTATCATCTTTGGGGCTCGCTCTTGGTCTTCTTGGGGTCGTGGGCTGTGGCCTGGGTGATCGTCCGTCTACAAGATCGGATCGGCATCCGCATCCTTCGCTAACCTAACTCTCTTCTTCCATAATATGACGGATAAGATCCAAGACCTCACACGTGGTGACCTCTCGGGGCATCTCTACCGGCTCGCTCTGCCTATCATGGGGACGAGTTTCGTACAGATTGCTTACAACTTCACCGACATGCTTTGGCTCGGACGTCTAAGTTCGCAGGCGCTAGCTGCTGTGGGGGCTGCCTCGGTCTTTGTCTGGATCGCCGTCTCCTTTGCGTTGATCAATAAGCTGGGTAGTGAGGTCACGATCTCACAGGGCATCGGTGCAGGTCAGAGAGATGAAGCGAAGACCTACGCCTCGCAGAACGTCTGCATGAGTCTGCTCCTCTCTCTTACCGTCGTAGGTATCTATACACTCTTTGCAGGGACATTCATTGATCTCTATGCCCTCGCTCCTGCTGTAAGAGCCGAAGGCCTTCACTACCTCTATCTCTCGCTCCTCGGCTTCCCCGGGGTGTACTTAGCTGCCTCTTTCACGGGGATCTATAATGCGATAGGTGATAGCCGGACGCCCTTCCGTATCTCCGTGCTGGGGCTAGGGATGAACATGCTCCTCGACCCTCTCTTTATCTTCACCTTCGGGTTGGGGGTCTCTGGGGCAGCTTGGGCTACCGTCACGAGCCAGCTTCTGGTACTTCTGATCTTCCTATGGCAGGTGAAGCGAGATCGACTCTTTGGGGGCTTCCCCTTCTTCGTTAGGCTGAAGTGGGCTTATGTCCAGCGCATTCTCAAGATAGGCATCCCTCCTGCCTCCCTCCAAGTCCTATTTGCCTTCGTCAGCATCTATATGGGTCGTCAGGTATCCTCCCTCGGTGGGCATATCGGCGTCGCCACGATGACCACGGGGGCGCAGATCGAATCGCTGACTTGGAATACGGCTTCGGGCGTTACCGAAGCGCTGACGACCATCGTCGGGCAGAACTTCGCCGCAGGCAAGCTCCGCCGTGTCTACTCCGCCTTTAAGCGTGGGCTGACCTTTACCCTTGGGATCGGTATCATAGGGATGCTCCTCTTCGTCTTTATCGGCGAGGAAATCTTCTCCTTCATCGTACCTGAGGAGGCCGCATATAGGGCGGGCGGTGTCTATCTCCGTATCGTCGGGCTGTCGCAGGCCTTCATGATGCTCGAGATCACTGCCGAAGGGCTCTTCTATGGTCTAGGGCGCACGTATCTACCTGCTGCCGTCAGCATCGTGGGCACCTACCTACGTATCCCGATGGTGCTTCTTTTTGCGACGTGGGGCTGGGGTATCGAGTCTGTTTGGTGGGCTATCTCTATCTCGTCGATGCTCAAAGGGCTAGCGATGCTCTACTTCTTCCTGCGCTGGCGTAGGCAGACGAAGGCGCAGCGAACGGCCGAAGCGCTCCCCTCATAATCCTTTTTCTATCCTTACTCTCATCTATGCTTCTTCTTACGAACATCTTGCCTGCAGACACTGTACAGGCTTCGGGAGTGCGTGATGCGCTCTCTACGGCTACTCAGCCACTCAATCTCGACTATCAGCATTGGTTCGACCGAGCACAGCTTGAGGAGTGGCTCAACGGAGGTATCAACTTCGGGGTGCGTGTCCTGCTCGTTCTCTTACTTTTCTGGTTGGGAAGGATCGTCATTCGTTGGGTGAGGAGCCTCTTTGATAAGTTCCTTCGTCGGCGAGACTTCGATGGTGTGGCAGTGACCCTCCTCGATTCGCTCTTCTCAGCCTTACTCTATGTGGCTTTAGGGATCACGCTAGCGAGCATCTTGGGCGTGAAGTCGGTCTCTTTTGCAGCCGTCTTAGCCTCCATGGGGCTTGCCGTAGGGATGGCGCTCAGTGGCCAACTCCAGAACTTGGCTGGGGGTGTCATCATCATGGTCACGAAGCCCTTCGGGATTGGGGACCTCATTTCGGCACAAGGCATCGACGGTACGGTGCGTGCCGTGAAGCTCTTCCATACCGAAGTCCTAACTCCGGATAACAAGGCCGTCTTCATCCCCAACAGTACCCTAAGCAGTAACCTTGTGACCAACTTCTCTCACGAAGATTTTCGTCGTGTCGAGTGGATCATAGGCGTCGAGTATGATGAAGACTTTGATCGGGTGCGGGCGGCGCTAAGTGAACTCATCGCGCAGGACAAGCGTATCCTTTCGATTCCCGAGCCTTGCATCGTCCTGCATCGTCTCAATAGCTCCTCCGTGGATGTCCTCGTGCGTGTATGGGTGGAGTCTGGGGAGCTGTGGGATGTCTTCTGGGACTTCAACGAGCGTGTCTATGCGGATTTCAACCGCCGAGGTATCTCCTTCCCCTTCCCACAGATGACCGTCCATCAGGGCAAGTAAGCCCGATTCAGGTAGAAAGGTATAGGCCTTTCCTTGGGAAAGGTCTAGCTTTCTTACCCGAGAGGTCTAGCTCTTCCCTCGCGAAGGTATACCTCTCCTGATCGACTCCTCTGGCTTTCGGCTACTGTGCTCATGCGGTAGCTCCCTCTTTCATCTCACTTAACGATGTCTTTCAAGCTCACTTCTCGCTTCCGACCTACGGGTGACCAGCCTCAGGCCATAGACGAATTGGTCTCGGGCTTCCGTGCTGGACAGCCCTTCCAGACGCTCCTCGGGGTCACGGGGTCGGGGAAGACCTTCACAGCGGCTAACGTCATCGCCCGCCTAGGTAAGCCGACCTTGGTGCTGAGCCATAACAAGACGCTGGCAGCCCAGCTCTATGCGGAGTTTAAGGCGTTCTTTCCGGACAATGCCGTAGAGTATTTCGTCTCCTACTACGACTATTACCAACCCGAAGCCTATATCGCTGCCTCCGATACCTACATCGAAAAGGACATGGCGATCAACGCTGAGATCGAGAAGCTCCGCCTTCGTACTACGGCTTCCCTACTCTCGGGGCGTGAAGACGTTATCGTCATCTCCTCCGTATCTTGCCTTTACGGGATGGCAGACCCGAAGGCTTTCGAGGAAAAGATCATCCGTCTGGAGGAAGGCCAACGCTATACGCAGGAGCAACTCAAGCGTGAGCTCGTGCTGAATCACTACGTCAACGACCGAATCACGTTCGCCCCTGGCTATTTCCGTGTCAAGGGCGATACGATAGATATATTCCCTGCCGTGGAAGGCTTCGAGGGTGTGGCCTATCGGGTGACCTTCTGGGACGACGAGATCGAGCGAATCGCCTCCTTCGATCCAGCTTCGGGACGAGAATATGGGCCGATGACCCGATTGGTTGTACATCCTGCGAACCTCTTCGTCACGACCCAAGAGCAGGTCAACCATGCCGTCGGAGAGATCGATGTCGACCTCGGCACCAGAGTCGCTGAGCTAGAGGCGGAGGACAAGCCCTACGAAGCGAAGCGTCTCTATGAGCGTACGACCTATGACCTCGAGATGATCCGTGAGCTAGGCTATTGCTCCGGTATCGAGAACTACTCCCGCTACTTCGATGGACGTCGACCTGGGGAGCGCCCTTTCTGCCTCTTAGACTACTTCCCGAAGGACTTCTTGCTGATCATCGACGAGAGCCACGTCACCGTACCACAGATCCATGCGATGTATGGGGGCGACCGTTCACGCAAGTTGAGCCTTGTGGAGCATGGCTTCCGTCTACCTGCGGCCTTGGATAACCGCCCCTTGACCTTCGAGGAGTTCGATAGCTTGACCGACCGGATCCTATATATCAGTGCGACACCTGCAGAGTATGAGCTAGCCAAGAGTGAGGGAGTCGTGGTAGAGCAACTCATTCGCCCCACGGGACTCCTAGATCCGCCGATCGAAGTGCGTCCCACGCTCCACCAAGTGGATGACCTAGAGCACGAGATCCAGCTAGCGATCGAGCGCAAGGAGCGTGTGCTCGTGACGACGCTCACCAAGCGTATGGCCGAGGAGCTCTCGGAGTACCTCCTCAAACATGGGGTGTCCTGTAGCTATATCCATAGCGATGTGGATACGCTGACACGTGTACAGATCATGGAGGATCTGCGGAAAGGCGTGTATGACGTACTTATCGGGGTGAATCTCCTGCGTGAGGGACTAGACTTGCCTGAGGTAGCCCTCGTGGCGGTACTCGATGCAGACAAGGAGGGCTTCCTGCGCTCACACCGATCGCTGACGCAGACCGCCGGACGAGCAGCTCGTAATGTGAACGGACGTGTGATCTTCTATGCCGATAAGGTGACGGAAAGCATGCGGCTGACCATCGATGAGACCGCCCGACGTCGAGCTAAGCAGATCACTTATAATGAGGCACACGGCTTGACGCCCCAGCAGATCGTCAAGAATAGCTCGTCTGTCTTCCCCGATAAGAAGGGCTCAGATGAACCACAGGCTTATATTGAGTCCGCTCCGGATGCGCCTATCGAAGATCCGATCGAGCAGTTCCTCTCCCCGAGCCAGCTCCGTGAGCTCGCCGAGGGTAAGCGTCGTGAGATGATGGCTGCAGCTAAGGAGCTAGACTTCCTAGAGGCTGCCCGTCTGCGCAACGAGCTTCAGCGCCTCGAGGAGAAGATCCGTCTGCTCGAGAGCTAGACCTTCACCTTGCTTTCTCTCTCCCTAACGGCGCCCGACAAAAGCACTCCGCCCCAGCTACCTCTCATGGGTAGCTGGGGCGGAGTGCTAGTATAGTAGGTTGTAGCTAGGAGATCAGGAGAAGAAGCTCCCTTTCTTCTCGGGGATATGCTTCTCCCTCGATGAGCTAGTCGACCTCAAAAGATTCAGCTTCGGTAGCTGTCACCATACGCTTTCGCTGGGGATCATAGCCGGGAGATAGGAAGTCTAGGCGAGGATCGGTATAGCGTGTGCGGATACCGAGGAAGGATGTCAGAGTATGAGTTAGGAGATCGGCCGAGATTCGCAAGTCTTTGGCACGAGAGAATAGCTTCTGAACGGCAGGATACTTTGCCTTGAGGGATGGAGAGAGATAGACTAAGAAGGGCACTTCGATAGCCCCAGGTGTGATCATGTAGGGATTATGCCCATAGTAGTTTGGCTCCTTGGGGTTGTCATAGAGGATCTCTCCATGGTCAGATAGGAAGAAGACCAGGGTGGGACGATGAGCATAGCGCTTCACAATCTCTGTGAAAACGTAATCAGTGAAGTATACACAGTTCACGTAGTTCGCTACCACTTGCCCCTTTTTATTATCCAATTTACGTGGAAGGTCTTGAGGTCGGAAGCGTGCAAAGCTAGGTGGGAAACGCTTCGCATAGTCGAAGTGGGCTCCCATGAGGTGTACTACTTCGAAGAGTCCCCGTGGTTTCTTTTGGCGTAGGCTGTCAGGGAGCCCACTATAGGTCTGAAGGAGTGGGAGGACAGAGGTGTCATACGCTCCTCCTAGGTCATCCAATGCATGCTCGCTCGTGTCAAGCTTCCCACTAGCACCTCCGTGGCACTCACGGAGAACATCTGCAAATGGGGAGAAGATGCGACTAGCTGCATAGATGCCAGTTGTCTCTTGGTTTGTGACCCAGGCTGTGGCCCAGCCTGCTCGCTGGAGTGTACCTAGGAGGTTAGGGTAGTCATACCACTCCTTGGTGCCTTCGCCATTAGTGTAGTAGGTCAAGGTACGCTGGCAGCTATAGTTAGTTGTCGTAGCCGGAGCCGTAACGTCTTTGAAGAGAATGAGGGAGCTATCAGCTAATAGCGAATCTATCCCAGGTGTATTAGGTAGCGGATAGCCGTAGCAATGCATATAGTCACGTCGAGTAGACTCCCCGAGTACAAAGACGATGTCTATGGGTTCGTCAAAGGGAGATGATTCTACGGTGAGAGATTCCAACCCCTCTAGGCGACTCATCGCAGCATAGCGCTTCTCCACCTTCTTGCTTAATAGATAGCCGTAGGTCGTGCTTAGAATCGCTCGCTCGTAGCTTGTCGTATAGGATGAGGGGATGACGCGAGAGTCAAGGTGTTGGTATGCAAAGGGAAGGATTACTCCACCTCCACCGATCAGAAGGAGTAGAGCTCCCCATACCACGTGGTAGAAATGACAACGTTTGATCCATCGTCCGATTAGATATCCACCGAGGGAAGCTAGAAGCAAGCCTGCAATGCCCCATCCGAATGAGCTAGCATGTAAGATCGAGAATGATTCTTTAGCTTCTCTGGTGCTTGTCGATAGTAGTAGGAGTGCTAGATCGACATTGTATAGCGTATGATACTCTTGGAGTAGGACGGCCTCGATCATGTAGAAGCCTACGATGATCGCTAGTAGTAGCCCTCCTAGGAGGACGCTAGGTATCCGCTTGCGGGGCCAAGCCATAATACCCAATAGAGCGACTGCCCAGCCTCCGCTATGCACGATCATATAGGGTATGAGGGATAAGACACGCTCTAGGCTGGTCACACCGATATTGTAAGAGGAGTAGGAGGCATAGCCACTAAGTAAGAGCTGTGTAAGGAATACTAGCCCAAACACCCATGAGCGGTCCTTCAGACGCTGGGCATAAGGAGACTTAGAGAGTCTATGTAGGGAGTTTATCAATCGATGAATCATATGATGATGGTAGGCGGATGGAGGACGGAATATATAGAATCCTTATTGCTATCTGCTAGCGGTAATGACGAGGGGGGCTATCTTTTTTATTTGAGGTAAAGATACGTAATAAGGGAAACATAGCTCGTCCCAGCTTGATAGATTGGCCCCGCTTAGGTTTACCTAGAGCTGTGTGGAGTCTAGGGTACGGAGATGCTGTCGGAGGGATAAATGATTACGGCTCCCTATCTCTATCAGAGTAGGGAGCCGTGGCTATGAGAGAGGATGGAGATTAGAGCCCTTGTTCGCTGAGATAGCGCTCTGCCTCCATGGCAGCCTTGGCACCAGAGCCTGCAGCGGTGATAGCTTGGCGGTAAAGAGGTTCTGCGACGTCACCGGCAGCATAGATACCCGGGAGGTTAGTGCGAGGTGTTGCCCCCTCGGTCAGTAGGTAGCCGGCTTCGTCACGGTCAAGGTAATCAGCGAAAAGCTCGGAGTTTGGGAGATGACCGATCCCGAGGAAGAAGCCGTCGATAGGTAGGTCTACCTTCTCTTCGTCAGGCTGTCCAAGGCGCTTGACTAGATGTGCTCCTTCGACACCGTCTTCTCCGTAGAGGCCAAGCGTGTTGTGCTCGTAGAGAATGGTGATCTTGGGGTTGGACTCGACACGACGACGCATGATGTCAGATGCACGTAGATAGTTCTTACGCACGATCATATAGACATGGTCAGCTATACCTGCGAGGTGGATAGCCTCTTCGGCTGCGGTATCTCCGCCTCCTACTACGGCGACCTTCTTCTTACGGTAGAAGAAGCCATCGCACGTGGCGCAGGTCGAGACGCCCATCCCTGCGTACTTCTCCTCATCGGGCAATCCGAGGTACTTAGCTGAGCCTCCTGTGGAAATGATGACCGTATCGGCCGTGATCTCCTTCCCGTCGCTGAACGTAACTAGGTATGGGCGCTGGGAGAAGTCTACCTTCGTGGCGACTCCGGAGCGGATTTCTGCACCGAAGCGCTCTGCTTGCTTGCGTAGATCCTGCATTAGGACGGGGCCTTTCACGCCTTCGGGGTAGCCAGGGAAGTTCTCTACCTCCGTAGTCTGGGTCAATTGTCCGCCTGGCTGTAGACCTTCGTAGACGAGGGGGGCGAGGTTCGCGCGTGAAGCGTATATAGCAGCGGTGTAGCCAGCTGGGCCAGAGCCGATGATGAGGTTGCGACGATGTTCTCTGTTCATTGTTTATTCTCTTGTGAAAGGTTAATGTATCGCTTACTTAGCGCATGTCTTTGAGCTTCTTCTGTAGCTCTTGGCGAGCGAAGAAGATACGGCTCTTGACCGTGCCGAGGGGTATCCCGAGGGTCTCAGCTATCTCATTATACTTATAGCCGGAGACGTACATGGAGAAAGGCTCCTTGAGTGAAGGCTGAAGAGCAGCGATGGCACCGGTGATCTCCTTGATGTCCATAGAGCCTTCGGGCGTGTTTTCTCCGCCCTCGCTTAGGAGTGGGACGTTGTAAGCATCGACGTTGGGGTCGATGACGCTCTGCGTACGGACGAGCTTATGGTAGTTATTGATGAAGATATTGCGCATGATCTTCAGCACCCAGCCCTTGAAATTGACGTTGTCGACGAACTTATCCGTGTTATTGAGCACACGTAGCGTCGTGTCCTGCATGAGATCCTCGGCGTCAGCTTCGTCCCCCGTGAGAGTACGGGCGAAGTTCTTCATATAGTCCTGCATACCTATCAGGTCCTTTCTTATCTGGAGAGCATCCATAGCTGCTGGCTTATCTAGTGAATCTTACTGGGGGAGTCTCGAAGGGAGAGGGGCCTTATCCAAGGCGCCAGCCTTCAATTCTTTTTACAAAGATACGACTATTTTGTCCGTGATCACCTCGATTGGTATATCAAATCATAGACTCGCTCAATAGGAAGAGACTACCATCGAATAGGCTCCTTACCCCATCGCTGGAGGAAGGCATTAGCTTGGGAAAAATGGCGACACCCGAAGAAGCCCCGATAGGCCGATAGAGGGGAGGGATGAGGTGCCTCTAGGACGAGGTGACGACTGCGGTCGATCATCGCACCCTTACGCCTAGCTGGAGTCCCCCAGAGGAGGAAGACGACGTGATCACAGTGCTTATTGACGACTTCGATTACAGCATCGGTGAAGGTCTCCCAGCCCCAGCCCTGGTGAGAGCCAGCCTTGCCAGCCTCGACTGTTAGGGTGGTGTTGAGTAGCAGTACCCCCTGCTCCGCCCAGGGGAGTAGGTGTCCGTCGGGAAGGATCGAGGGTGCGCCTAGGTCGGAGGCGATCTCCTGCTTGATATTCTCAAGGCTGGGAGGGATGGGGACGCCGTGTGGTACGGAGAAGGCGAGCCCTTCGGCTTGGCCAGCTCCGTGATAGGGATCCTGACCAAGGATCACCACCCGCACACGGTCAAGTGGACAGGCATCGAAAGCCTGGAAGATCTTGCCGCCAGGAGGGTAGATAGGTGTTGGGCCGTGGTAGGCTAGGCGTACCCGCTCCGTAAGTTTCTCGAAGTAGAACTTGTCGAACTCGGGAGCTAGAGCACTGTGCCAGCTGGCTTCGATACGTACGTTCATCGGGATGGGTGAGAGGAATGAGTGAGGGCGGTAGGTAGTGGAGCGAGATAGGCCAAGCCATCGGCACGGACGAAGCCTGCCCCGACGAGGAAGGCGTGCCCAGCGATGGCGAGTGCAGGTAGGTCGTTGGCGCCGTCACCCACGTAACAGGTCGTGAGCGGGTCGCCCCAGTGGAGGAGAAAGTCTCGCTTCCGAGCTTCGTCTACGATAGCTTCGGGGAGGAGACCAAGTAGCCTGCCTTCCTCATCGAGGTGCACCTCGCTCCCGATAGCGTGGGGTAGGGCGAGACGCTCGGCTAGCTGACGGACGAGGGGGGCGTAGTTCCCTGATACGAGAGCTAGGGGGCGTCCCAGCTGACGTAGCTGATCCAGTAGAAGAAGTGATCCCTCGGGGAGGTCTAAGCTCGTCGCTAGCTGGAGCAGTGTGCTGACAGGTAGGCCAGCGAGGAGTCTGGTGCGCTCGGTAAAGCTCGTGGTGAAGGGGACGTGACCCTCCATGGCTTCCTCGGTGAGGCGTGCCATCGGGGCAGGGCAGTCGTGACTCTCTGCGAGTAGAGGCAGGAGTTCGTCGGGGATCAGCGTGCCGTCGAGGTCAAAAGCCCAGCGCTCGTCTGCTCTAGCCTCTACCCGAGGGAAGTAAAGGAGGTAGTCGCTGTGCCGTAGATGGGGGAGTAGGGCTTTCAGGAGGTTAAGACGTCCGGTCTCTTCGTCTTCTCCTAGGGGGAGGACGGTAGAGTACTTCATGAAGCGTAGCCCCTCCGTCACGCTCTCGCTGAAGAAGGTTAGGCCGAGCTCCTTCGCCAGCTTGGCTGACCAAGCGACCATCTTCGGCGACTGGGAGGATCTGGCGAGGAAGTAAAGATACTGTCGTCTCTCTTGCATAGCTTCTAGGGGGCTTGAAACGAAGAAAGCACTTAGCTCACGAGGGGCTAAGTGCTTTCGCTCTTTCGGGGGTGGAAGACGGGACTCGAACCCGCGACACCTGGAACCACAATCCAGTGCTCTAACCAACTGAGCTACAACCACCATCTGATTGCCCTAAAGCGCTGCAAAGATAAGAAGACTTTCGGACACTACCAAATAGCCTGCTGCCCTGCCCTTCGCGCCGTGCTCCACCCCGATCCGCGCCTAGGCTAAGCGTCCGATTGCCTGCCGCCTAGCCCCCTCCTCCCGCTCCTCGTGTAGAGCCTCGCGCGCTGCGATACAGAGCCCCGAGCGGTGCCCCGCGCTAAGGGGGAGGCAGCGCGAGGGATATCAGTCAGAGAGCTGAGGGGCGTCCGTGGCGAGCGTGAGGGGCGTCGGTGAGGAGGCTGAGGGCTATCCCTCACGGCGCTACGCTCGGGCTGTCGGCGCGCTTCGCTCCCTTCGCTCCCGCGTCGGGAGGCCTTGGGCGGAGCCGCGCGGCTTGCTTGCTTCGCTTGCGCTCGGAAGGGGGGAGGGGCGGCGTCCCTTAGCCTGGGTCGGGCTCAGCTAGGCCTTGGGACAGATGCCACGAGCCGCCGAGCGTAGGGTGCTACACTCGGCGGCTCGTCCTCGGGGCGTGCTGGGGCTAGGGTCTACGGCGGCGCTTCCTCCAGAGCCGCTTGAGGTAGTCGCCCGTCATCCATAGGCCCGTCACGGAGGTGATCGTACCGATGAGGAGGAAGGCCCACATCACTACCGTCCACAGCCAGGGCCTGGCGACGAGCCCCGTGAACTGCAGGCGGTGCAGCTTGGAGAACATCCAGGCGTCGATCCGCTCGTTGTCGGCGATGAGCCTACCGCGGCCGCGCTCGGGCGAGACGTAGTAGCTGTGGTGCTCCCGAGTGTCGATGGCGATGCGCCAGACGGGCAGCGTCAGCCTACGCGTGCGATCTATATAATAGCTGTCGTACTCCTCGAGGAAGTCGCGCCGGTACCGATGCCCCGCGCCGAAGACCTTCTGCAGTTCGCCCGTGATCTCGGCCTCGGTGAGCTCCAGGCGGCGGGGCTGCGCGCTGCGGGCGTCGTAGTAGTGCACCTCTTCGCCTCCCTCGGCCTGCAGCAGGGGGATGTCGCCCCAGGAGTAGAAGCTGAGGCGGCGCAGCTCGGGCTCAGCCTGCCGCAGTGCCTCTAGATCGGTGCGGTAGGCCTCCAGGCGCAGCGGTGCCCCCTCCAGCCGCTCCACGGGGTAGTCCTCGGTCTCGGTGTGCGGGTAGTGCAC
>ERZ773070.731-NODE-731-length-22667-cov-8.047762_pt1 | contig 22667 bp, 22 predicted proteins | sample MGYA00580618_ERZ773070 | MGnify/ENA primary metagenome ERZ773070 (study PRJEB29015, sample SAMEA2738023) | human oral metagenome | biome: human oral; feature: human-associated habitat; material: dental | place: China | collected 2019 ... | reverse complement strand
TGCGCCCGCGCAGATAGGTCCCCGTCGCGAGGATGACGGCGTGTGCCGTCAGGCGCTCCCCCGTCTCGCAGACGACGCCGGTCACACGCTTTTCTCCCGTGCTCTCCTCCGTGATGAGCTCCGTTACGAGCAGCTGGCGCACGTCGAGGTTTTCCGTGTTCTCGAGCGTCTCCTTCATGATGCGCTGATAGAGGAACTTGTCCGCCTGCATGCGCAGGGCATGGACGGCAGGTCCCTTGCCCGTGTTCAGCAGGCGCCGCTGGATGCTCGCATGGTCCGCCGCGAGCCCCATCTCACCGCCGAGCGCGTCAATCTCGCGGACGAGGTGGCTCTTGCCGGGGCCGCCGACGGATGGATTGCACGGCATCATGGCGATGTTGTCCAGCGACAGTGTGACGATGAGTGTACGCCTCCCCATACGTGCCGCTGCAAGTGCCGCCTCGACGCCCGCATGGCCTGCGCCGATGACGATGATGTCGTAGTTTGTACTGCTGTTCACGTATATATTTTCCCCTATTTTTATAACATAAATCTGATTTTATTCGTGTTATGTTTACTTCCCGATGCAGAACTCGCTGAAGATGTGGTCGATCAGGTCGGTATCGACGGTCTCGCCGAGGATCTCGCCGAGCGCATCGTAGGCGGCGCGCAGGTCGATGGAGACGAAGTCCGTCCCAAGGTCTGCGGCGAGGGTCTCTGCCGCCGCCGCGAGATGCGTCTCTGCGCGGCGCAGTGCCTCGGTCTCGCGCTCCTTGTTTGGGAGCGCCCCATCGCTGAGGTCGCCCTCCCGCTGAACGATGTGCGCGGCGATCTCCTCCCGCAGGGCATCGAGCCCCGTGCCCTCCTGCGCCGAGATGCGGAGGACGGGCGCGGCAACGGCGGCAAAGTCCGCCGCACTCAGTACGGAGGGGCGATCCTCCTTGCTGCAGAGGATGATGGTATCTGCCGCTGCTGCCGAAAGGCGCGTAAGGAGCGCGTGATCCTCCGCGGTCAGCGGCTCTGACGCGTCAAAGACGGCAAGGATCAGCTCTGCATCCATGAGGTGCTGCTCGGTGCGTGCGACGCCGATCTGCTCGACCGCATCCTCTGCCGCGCGCAGTCCTGCCGTATCGAGAAGCCGCAGGGGGATACCCGCCACGCTGATCTCCTCCTCGATGACGTCACGCGTCGTGCCCGGCACATCGGTAACAATGGCGCGTTCCATGCCGAGGAGAGCGTTGAGGAGGCTCGATTTGCCGACGTTCGGGCGGCCGACGATGACGGTCTTGACCCCGTCGCGCAGGATGCGCCCCGTATCCGCACCCGCGAGCAGGCGGCGGACGGCGGCAGAGGCGGCGTCGATCTCCGCCGCAAGGTGTTCGGCGGACGCAGCGGGAATGTCGTCCTCGGGGAAGTCGATCCCTGCCTCGATGTGCGCAACGGCACTGAGAATCTGTGTGCGGATGTCCGTCACCGCATGGGAGAATGCGCCCGCCAGACGCTCTCGTGCGGCGTGTGCGGCGCGTGCGCTCTTTGCCGCGATCAGCTCCATGACGCTCTCGGCGCGCGCGAGGTCAAGCCGCCCATGGAGAAAGGCGCGCTTCGTGAACTCTCCCGCCTCTGCGGGACGCGCGCCCGCCTCCCATGTCCTGAGGAGCACCGCACCCAGAACAACGCGCCCGCCGTGGCACTGCAGCTCGACCGTATCCTCCCCTGTGTAGGAATGCGGCGCGCGCATATAGAGGAGGATGCACTCGTCGATCACGGCGCCGTCCGCCGCCGTGATATGACCGTAGCGCGCTGTATAGGGTGCCATGTCGCCGAGCGTGCCGCCCGCCGCAGGCCGAAAGATGCGCTGCGCAACGCCGAGCGCATCCCCCCCGCTCACGCGGATGATGCCGATGCCGCCCGCGCCGTGCGGGGTTGCGATCTGGCTGATGGTATCCTCAGTCATGGCGCGCGTCCTTTCTGTCGTTGTTTGGTGCACTGTGCAAAAAAAGGCTGCTGCACGAAGGTTCCCCCCGTATAACAACCCTATAAGTATCTGCATCAAAATATCAAGACTGCATACTCCACGCAAACCCCTTGTTGCACAAGCGGGCGTGCGCTTGTACGCTTATGATCAGCGATTCCCTAGGAGTATTGCTGTCCCTATTTCTCAGTGGAGCCAGGCAGTCACTGCTCGTACGGCTCATAGCCGTCCTCATTGCGGCCGTAGCGGCGGCGCTTCGGGACGATAACAACGTAGCGGCGCGGATTCTCGCCCGCGCTGTAGGTCGTGACACGGCGATTGTCCTGCAGCGCCATATGAATGATCTTGCGCTCGTGGCGGCTCATCGGCTCGAGATGAATCTCCTCGCCGATGCGGCACGCCTTGTCCGCGAGATGTCCGGCAAGACGCGTGAGCGTCTCCTCACGACGCGAACGGTAGTCCTCCACATCGAGGATAATGCGTGCAAAACCGCTCTCAGGAATCTTGTTGACAACAAGATTCGTAAGATACTGCAGGGCATCGAGCGTCGCACCGTGCTTCCCGATGAGGATGCCGAGGTTCTCCCCGTGCATATTGAAGACTGTCCCCGTAGGCGTATCGGTGCGGTGCAGTGTAACGGAGAGCCCCATCGCGGCAAAGATCTTGCCGAGGAACCCCTCGGCCGCCGCTGCCATCTCGTCCGTCAGCGGAAGGAGTGATACATCGCTGCGCTCGCGGCGCGGACGCGGAGCATAGCCGCTCCCGCGCTCTCCCTCACAGCGGCAGCGTTCCTCACCATAGCCGCTGCGCCCCATCTCATCGCGTGCGGGACGGGCATCCCGACGGGGGGCACGGTCACGCCGCTCCGCATCGCTGCGGCGCGAAGCATCTGTGCCCGCACTGCGGCGTGCAGAAGAACGCAGATCCGTATGAAATCGCTTGGAACGCGGGTCAAATCCGTCGTCTGCCGGGCGCACGGGCGCGTTCTCCTCGCGCGGTGAAGCGGTAACGGTCGGTGCCGGCGGATTCTGAATCTCGGTGTGCTGTGGGCGGATGATGGGGCGCGTCGTAACACGGATACGTGCATCACGTTTCCCCCAGAGTCCGAGGAAACCGCTCGACGGCTCCTGCACAATCTCATAGGTGACCTCCTCGCGGCCGCAGCCGAGCTTGTCGAGAGCCGCTGCAAGGGCATCCTCGACTGTCCTTCCTGTGGTCTCAATGATCTCCGCCATTCAGATCGCCTCCTTTGCCGCGGGTCCCTCGCTGCGGTACATCCACCACTGCTGGATGATCTGTACAACATTCATTGTGACCCAGTAGAGGACAAGCCCCGATGGGAAGGTAAGGCTGATCCAGCCGATAAAGAGCGGCATGACGGTCATCATGATCTTCATCTGACCCGTCATCTCACTGGAGGTCATTTTCTGCTGGAGAAAGGTGGTCGCCGCCGAGAGGACGGGCAGGATATAGTAGGGATCCGGCTCGCTCATGCTCGGCAACCAGAAGAACGCCGCTGCCTCTGCACTCGGAAAGGTGAAATTGAAGAGGGCATAGTACATGCCCATGAGGATCGGCATCTGCACGAGGAGCGGCAGACAGCCGGCGAGCGGGTTGACCCCTGCCTCGCGGAAAAGCTCGCCTGTCTTCTGCTGGAGCATCTGCGGATCGCTCTTGTACTTTTCCTGGATTTTTTTCATCTTTGGCTGGATTTCCTGCATCGCCTTCATGGATTTCACCTGCTTGACGGTGAGGGGATAGGTCACGAGCTTGATGAGGATGGTCAGAAGGATGATGGGAAAGCCGTAGCTCTCAAGTCCTGCGGCACTGGTAACGCTGTAAAACGCACCAAGGATCACCTGCAGGATGTGGATGATGGGCGCAAACAGATTGCTGAAAAATTCGATCAAGGGTAGTTCCTCCTACAATTGGGACGTCTGATAAAGCCAAAGTTCGTTGTATTTTGGATACGGCCGTATCTATAAGAAAGATGCTGCTTCAAACGCAGCAAAAAGCATGACCTCCAGAAATGACAATCATTTCGTTATGGTACGGGATCATAACCGCCCTTATGGAAGGGATGACAGCGCAGAATGCGCCGCAGCGCCATCCGTCCGCCGCGCCACGCACCGTAGCGCGTGACCGCCTCCAAAGCGTACGCCGAGCAGGTTGGATAGTAACGGCAGTGCGGCAGAAAAAGCGGCGAAATCGCCGCACGATAAAAGCGAATGAGGAGGAGCAGCAGATGCTTCATCGATGCTTCCCCCTATTCTGCTCCCCGCCGGCGAAGATCCCCGCGCGGCGGGCGAGACGGCGCAGATCCTCGGCGGCATCCTGCATCTTGCCGTCGGCGAGACCCGCGCGCCCGATGAGGAGAATTCCGATATCACTGCGCAGCTCGTGCTGCAGACCGCGATACGCTTCACGCAGGAGACGCTTCGTGCGATTGCGCACAGCGGCACAGCCGAGTTTTTTCCCGGCGGCAAAGCCAACTTTCCCCGCGACGCGCGGATCGCGCAGGACATAGAGAATCATATGCCGTCCCGCGGCAGAATGCCCCTTTTGGTAGACGCACTGGAAGTCACTGCGCCGCTTGATCATCTTGCTGCGCGGCAGTGTATATTTTTTCTGTTTCATATTCGTTAAAAAAGAGGTCACCTGCGGTGACCCCCTGCTCAAAGTCCAGCGAAATTACGCCGAAAGTTTCTTTCTTCCGCGCTGACGCCTTCTCTTGAGTACGAGGCGGCCGCCTTTCGTCTTCATGCGCTCACGGAATCCATGTGTCTTCTTTCTCCAATGATTGTTGGGCTGGAATGTTCTCTTCACCTCTCGTCACCTCCTTTTCTGTCTCAAATGCACGGCACCGCATGCCGCACAGGAATTTTTCTGTGTATGACTCAGCGCACATTATAGACGAAAAAAAGCCCTGATGTCAAGGCACGACGCGGCAATTTTACCGTTTTTTTCCATTGGTAAGACTAAAGCACCTGTTGATAAGCTCACGTTTTTTTGCTAAAATATCCACGGTTCATTGTGGAAAACCTGTGAAAAAAACTGTGCATTACATTTCATCGGCACGTATTATCGTGTTGTTCGCATCACTGGAGTTATCCACAAGTGTGGGTAACTCTGTGGATAAGAATTATTGTTGACAAAAAAATTTTGTGAAGGAACAGAATCGCATGTCCGAAGAAAAGAATCTCACCTCCCTGTGGCAAAAAGTATTAAAAGAAACTGACGGTATTCTGCCCAAAGAAGCCATTAAACAGTGGATTCTGCGCATTGTTCCCATCTCGCTGGAAAACAACGAGCTGGTGCTTGCCGTCGCAGACGAATTTACAAAACAATACATCGAGCCGCGCTATCTCGTTCTTCTGGGCGATGCCGTACACCAGGCACTCGGTGCCAAATACAAGATCACCCTCATTGTCGCTCCTGTCGCCAGTGAAGAAAAGGACAACGCCGAAATCGAGCCGGCTGCCCCCGCATCCCTCAAAGAACCGGCGGAAGAGACTGCCCCAGCGCAGGGCAGTCTTCCGCTCACGCCGCCCGAAACACACGCGGCAGCACCGGACGACACGACGACACTGAACCCGAAATACACCTTTGAGGCGTTCGTCACAGGCCGCTCGAACCAGTTCCCCTACGCGATGGCAAAGGCAGTCGCCGATGCGCCGGGACTGCCCTCGCACAATCCGCTCTTTATTTACGGCGGTGTGGGACTTGGCAAGACCCATCTCATGCATGCGGTCGGACACAAGATCCTTGCCGACGACCCCAAAAAACGTGTTCTCTACATCGCAAGCACAGACTTTACGAACGAATTCATCCGCTCCATCCGCGAGAAAAACATGGATGCATTCCGGGAGAAATACTACAGCATTGACGTGCTGCTGATCGACGATATTCAGTTCTTTGCGGGGCAGGAGCAGACGCAGACGGAGTTCTTCCAGACATTCAACAAGCTGCGTGACAACGGCAGCCAGATCATCCTGACCTCGGATCGTCAGCCGCAGGATGTCAAGGGGCTCGAGGATCGTCTGATCTCACGCTTTGCGGGCGGTGCGCCCGTGGACATCCAGCCGCCCGAGTTCGAAACGCGCGTTGCGATCCTTCAAAAAAAGGCACAAAGCGAAGACGTCGACATTCCTGCCGATGTGGTCACCTACATTGCCAGCCGCGTGGACAGCAACATCCGCGAGCTCGAAGGGGCACTCACGCGTCTCATCAAATATGCCTCGACGATGCGGATGCCGATCGACGAGACGACCTGCGTCGCCGCACTCGGCAACTATCTGCGCGGAGAAAAGGGACGCCGCATCACGATGGAGATGATCGAGCGCATCGTCTGCACGCATTTCAAAGTGACGAGCGAGGACATCCGCTCCACCAAGCGCAGCAACGACATCGCTTATCCGCGCCAGATCGCCATGTACCTATGCCATGAGCTGACGGACGTCTCATGGCCGACAATCGGCGGTTTCTTCAACAAGGATCACTCGACGATCATCCACGCACATAAAAAGATACAGAAACTCATCGAGTCCGATCCTGCCACCGATACCCTCATCAAATCACTCAGCACGCAAATCCGCGGAATCTAGACCGTGACAGAAACATGTGGAAAACTCTGTGCAGAGACCGATGCAATTCCTGTGTATGAACTGTGGACAATGAAAACATACAGCGGAAAATGTGCATCGTGTGGATAAATCCGACATAAAATCCACGTTTTATCCACACCATCCCGACCGCAGCCACAGGAAAAAATCCTGTTATCCACATATCCACAGCCCCTACTACTATTACTACTATCTTTATTTATATCAAGACGCAATAAAAAAACTACCCCACGCGAAAGGAATACGTATGAACATCACCCTGTCGAAGAACGAACTCATCTCAGCACTGCAGATCGTCAGCAAGGGACTTTCGACCAAACCGCAGACACCAATTCTCTCGGGCGTCTACATGAGTGCGAAAGAAGGACGGCTCGAACTGCAGTCCACAAACTATGAACTGGGCTTCATCGTCACGATTCCCGCGGAGATCCGCAGCACCGGGACAGCCGTGCTTCCCGGAAAGTATCTCACGGAATTTGCACGCAAACTGCCCGCCGAGGAAGTCTCGATCAACACGGAGAGCTCCGACGGACTCGCTGAGATCTGCTCCGGTACAGCACGATTCACTCTTCGTACCATGGAGGTAACAGATTTTCCTGTACTTCATCGTATTGACGGAACACTGCATTTTACAATCAAAGACAACGTTCTTGCACGCCTTGTCAAAAAATCTGCCTTTGCCTGTCTCAAAGAGGAGCAGCGTGACCGCCGCCCGATCTTCACAGGATGTCAGCTTGAGGTCGATGGACATAAGGTCACTTTCGCCGCAACGAACGTGCATCGCCTTGCGGTCAAGAGCGAATCGCTCGAAACTGAAGCAGGGCAGATCTGCATCATCATTCCGGCACGCTTTTTAGAAGAAGTGACACGGACAATGACCAGTGATGTGCCATCTGATGTCAATATATCGTGCACTTATAATCAAATTAGTATCTCATTTGACAACATCTATATGACATCGCGTCTGATCGAAGGAACATTCCCCGACTATCGCCGTGTCATTCCGCAGGACGCGAATATCCGCACGAAGGTGACGCTTGATGTCGCGACATTTTCGGCTGCTGTCGAGCGTGCCTCGCTTATCGCACGTACCGATCAGTACAACATCGTCAAACTCAGCTTTGCGGATGGAACGATGCGCATCTCCTCAAATAGTCCTGAGATCGGTGAGGCGGAAGAGACGATTGCAGCACAGGTTGAGGGCGATGACGTGACAATTGCATTCAACGCATCCTATTTGATGGATGCGATGAAGTCCCTCGACAGTGATACGTGCATTCTCTCTCTGCAGGGGTCGAACGAACAGGGGGTCAATCTCTCGCCGATCACGATCCGTGAGGAGGCAGATCCGAACTATATCTATGTGGTAACGCCTGTGAGGACGCACTGACGTGATGGACATCGAAATTCAGACGGACATGATTCAGCTGGATCAGTTTCTGAAACTCGCAGGAGCAGTTTCGAGCGGCGGCGAGGTCAAGGCACTCCTTGCGGAGGGCATGATCCTGCGCAACAACGTGCCGGAGACGGCACGGCGCAGGAAGCTCGTTCCTGGTGATGTCATTACGATTAACAGCAGTGATGCGTACCGTGTCGTGCGTGTGCAGCAATGCAGATCACAGAGCTGACGCTGCGCAACTATCGCAGTTATGAGACGCTGCACCTCGCGTTTGACCCGGGGGTGCAGATCTTCCTCGGGGCGAATGCGCAGGGCAAGACGAATATCATCGAGGCGCTCTACTACGCCGCCTTCGGGCGCTCCCATCGCACCTCCAGCGATGCGGAGCTCATTCGCGTGGGGGCAGATGGAGCGCATATCGCCCTCTCCTTCCGGCGGCATGATGTGCCGGGAGCACTTTCCTTTACGTTTGCACGCGGGGCGCGGAGGCGCATTGAGTACGCCGGAGAAAGTCTCCGTCAGCGCGATCTTGTTGGTATTCTTCCGATGGTGCTCTTTTCTCCTGAGGATCTCTTTCTCGTCAAGGGAGCGCCCGCGCTCCGCCGACGCTATCTCGATGCGGAGCTCTCGCAGGCAAGTCCCGCCTACTATGGGGAGCTTCTGCGCTATACGCGCATCTTGAAACAGCGCAACGCGGTGCTGAAGGATATCCGTGAGCGGCTTGCCGCACCGGACGATCTCCTCCCCTGGGATGCACAGCTTGCAAAGAGTGCCGCCTACATTGTGACGCGGCGCACATCGGCAGTCGCGCAGCTCGGTGCGCTCTCTGCACGCGTGCAGTCGGTGCTTGCGGCCGGTGAGGAGCTGACGCTCGTCTATGACATCGCAGGCGCTGCGCCGGAAAGCGGCGCGAAAGACGACATGACAGAGCAGCTTTATCTATGGTATAATAAGATGCTGCGCGAGGGGCGTGCGCGTGATATTGCACGCGCGGCGACGGGCGTCGGCCCGCATCTCGATGATCTCGTGCTCCGTGTCGGCGGGATGAACCTCCGAAGTTTTGGTTCGCAGGGGCAGCAGCGTACGGGCGCACTCGCGCTGAAACTCGCGGAGCTCTTTTACCTGCAGGAGAACGTTGGCGAGGCACCGATCCTCCTCCTCGACGATGTGATGAGTGAGCTCGACGCCGACCGCCGCCGCGCCCTTCTCGACTTCATCCGCCATGAGAACATCCAGACCTTCATCACTGCGACCGATGCGGCGTATTTCCCCGCAGAGCGCATGGGAACGTATCGGTACGTGGAGGCGGGGAAGGTGCGGGATGAGGAATCACGAATAGAATAGACTCTTGGATTGGCGTAGATTTTCCGCTGATGTATTGAAAAAGAGGAGGGACAGACGTGCGTACGACACTTGGCACAGCGGATGCGGGCGACGATGTGCGCGCTGCGATTCGTCGCCTCGGTCCCTCCTTTGAGCGCGATTACATTACCCATACGACCATCTCTCATTGGGCGGACATCATGGGGGAGATGGTCGCACGCCGCGTGCGTGCCGTCGCGGTAAAGGACAAGAAACTCTTTCTCTATGCGCCCGATGCCGTCTGGAAGAACGAGATGCGCATGAGTGCGCCCGAGATCGTCCAGCGCGTCAATAACTACGCAGGCGGGCGTATGGTGACGGAAATTGCCTTTGCACGCACGATGCGCCCCATCATAGAGACAGCAGACGATGCCGCGGCGGAGACGCCTGCTGCCTATCGGCGTGCGCTCGCACAGACGGGGCTGACGGATGCAGAGATTGCGCACGGGGCGGCACTCGCCTCTGCTGCATCGGACAGCGACCTGCGCACGCACATTGAGCGCGCGTATCTGACGACGCGCAAGGCGCGGCACCTCAAGGAGGCACGGGGGCTCACCCCCTGTCCTGTCTGCGGACGGTTCGTCAGCGGTGCCTGCATGGACTGCCGCCGCAGCGAGGAGCGTGGCCTGCGGCGCGAGGTACGTGCCATCCTGCGGCGTGAGCCGTGGGCAAAGCTCGCGGACATCACGCGGCGGATCCCATCGGCGGATGCACTCATGGTCGGCAGTGAGCGTGCCGACCTCATCCGCAGCATTGCGGGACGCACGGAGTACACGGCACAGGACAGCGAGAATGCGCGCCTCCTCACCATGCTGCACCGCGGCCTGCCGCCCGAGCAGGTCACACCGAAGAAGATACAGAGCACCTTCTGGGAACTGCGCAACGAGCTCATCACCACACGTGAGTTCTGGGAAGAGATGAAGCAGCGCAGGGCGAAGAAATCGTAGGGGGTGACACCCATGATTCTCAGTATTGATGAAATCCGTGATAAAATCCGCCCCATCTGCGAGAAATACAAAATTGAAAAGGTATGGCTCTTCGGCTCGTATGCACGCGGCGAGGCGCGTGAGGACAGCGATGTGGACGTCTACGCCGAGTCGAGTAATCATGTGAGTTTGTTGGATTTGATTGCATTTCGCATGGATCTAGAGGATGCTGTTGCAAAGGATGTAGATATGATTACGCGCATTCCGAATGAGTATCCGATTTTTGCAAAATATGTGGAAAGAGACAAGGTGCTGCTCTATGATGCTCAGTCCGAAGGACGCACAGATTCTGCAAATTATCGTTCAGTATTGTGAGGATATCGACGAGGCACAGGAACGTTTTGGCAAAACACGGGATGATTTTATCAAGGATCGTCTCTTTCAGCATGCTTGCTCTATGGCATTACAGACGATAGGGGAAGCGTCGCGGAGTTTCTCCGACGCATTTATTACAGAACATCAAGAAGTCGCGTGGAAACTCATCAAAGGGATGCGAAATTTTTTTGCACATTCCTACCATATCTCGATTGATATGGATAAAGTATGGATGATGGTTCATCGAGATATTCCTTTGCTTAAGGCATATTGTGTTAATATACTAAAAGAAAATCACTGTGATGTATTTCGTATAGCACCGATGATCGACCCCCAAGGAGGACATAATGGCAAAGAAAAATAACCCAAATGAAACGACGGACGAGCAGGCGGAGATCCGTCCGCTGACCCCCGAGGAGGCAAAGGAAGCCGCTGAGATGGCAGATGCGCCCGATCTTACGGGCATCGCGATCTCGGAGGAGGAGATGGGCGATGAGGTGACCGCTGTCGACGCGGACTACGGCGCGGGGCAGATCCAGGTGCTGGAGGGACTGGAGGCGGTACGCAAGCGTCCCGGTATGTACATCGGCTCGACCTCCGAGCGCGGTCTGCACCATCTCGTCTATGAGGTTGTCGACAACTCCATCGACGAGGCGCTCGCGGGTTACTGCGACACGGTCGGCGTCACGATACACAAGGATAACAGCATCACCGTCACGGACAACGGACGCGGCATCCCCGTCGATATGCACGAGAGCGGCATGCCCGCCGTCGAGGTCGTTCTGACCGTCCTCCATGCGGGCGGCAAATTCGGCGGCGACGGCTACAAGGTCTCCGGCGGTCTGCACGGCGTCGGCGTCTCCGTCGTCAACGCCCTCTCCACGGAGATGGACGTCGAGGTGCGCCGTGACGGGAAAATCTTTGCGATCTCCTTTTCGCGCGGCGTCACCACGACGAAGCTGCACGAGATCGGCACGTCCGATACAACGGGCACGCGCGTCCATTTCGTCCCCGACCCCGAGATCTTCACTGTCACGACCTACAGCTTTGACACGCTGAAACATCGCCTGCGCGAGCTCGCCTTCCTCAACCACGGCATCACGATCACGCTCACCGACGAGCGCGGCGCCGAGGTGCGCAGCGAGACCTTCCACTTTGACGGCGGCATCCGCTCCTTCGTCTCCCACCTCAACCGCAAAAAGGAAACGATCAACGAGGAGCCGATCTACTTCAACGGCGTGAAGGACGACACCGTCGTCGAGATCGCCATGCAGTACAACGACAGCTATCAGGAAAATATCTACAGCTTTGTCAATAACATCAACACCGAGGAGGGCGGCACGCATCTCGCGGGCTTCAAGATCGCCCTCACGCGCGCGGCGAACGACTTTGCGCGCCGCCTAAACGTGCTGAAGGACAAGGACGGCAACCTCTCGGGCGAGGACGTGCGCGAGGGACTGACCGCCGTCATCAGCCTCAAAGTGCGTGAGCCGCAGTTCGAGGGGCAGACCAAGACGAAGCTCGGCAACTCCGAGGTGCGCGGTATCGTGGACTCCATCGTCACCGAGGGACTGACGGAGTACTTCGAGGAGAACCCCGCCGTCACGAAAAAGGTGCTGGATAAGGCACTGATGGCATCGCGCGCACGCGAGGCGGCACGCAAGGCACGCGAGCTGACGCGCCGCAAGAACGCGCTTGAGGTCTCCAGCCTGCCCGGCAAGCTCGCGGACTGTTCCGTCAAGGATCCCGACCAATGCGAGATCTACATCGTTGAGGGCGACTCGGCAGGCGGCTCGGCAAAGCAAGGACGCGACCGCCGATTCCAAGCGATCCTCCCGCTGCGCGGCAAGATCCTCAATGTGGAGAAGGCACGCCTCGACAAGATCTTTGCCAATGCCGAGATCCGCACGATGATCACGGCGTTCGGCACGGGCATCGGCGAGGAGTTTGACCTTGCGAAGCGCCGCTACAGCAAGATCATCATCATGACCGATGCAGACGTGGACGGCGCGCATATCCGCACGCTGCTCCTTACGTTCTTCTACCGCTACATGAAGCCGCTCGTCGACCACGGGCACGTCTACATCGCGCAGCCGCCGCTCTATCAGATCCGCAAGGACAAGAAGCATTTCTACACCTACTCCGACGAGGAGCAGGCAAAGAAGCTCGATGAGATCGGGCGCGACGGCGTGACCATCCAGCGCTACAAGGGTCTCGGCGAGATGAACCCCGAGCAGCTCTGGGAGACCACGATGAATCCCGAGGGCCGCACCATGCTGCAGGTCGGAGCGGAGGATGCGGAGGCGGCGGACGAGCTCTTCACCATCCTCATGGGCGACAAGGTCGAGCCGCGCCGCCAGTTCATCGAGGAGAACGCGAAACTCGTACGAAATCTGGATATCTGAGTTAGAAATTGAGATAGAAAAATCCCCTTGACGCCATGTGTGTCAAGGGGATTCTGTTGTCATACGTATGTTCTTGTGCTATACTAAATGTAAGCACTGTCGAAAGGGCGGTCGAATCTTGCCCCCGGAAAGGGGGCGATTGGTATGGGAACCTACGAATTCTTGACGTTTCTCGTTGTGTTTGCCATATTGATCATATCGGTGAAACGATAAAAGAGAAAACCCCGCCTTGCGTCTGCAAACCATAGGTGGGGATTCTCATCGCTATTGGGGGCGACCGCTAGGCAGCGCCCTTTTGTATCTCTATTCTATCATTTGCGCATAACGCCGTCAAGGATTTCCATGCATTGTATTTTTTTGGCGTATTTAAGGAAGCACTGATAAATTCGGCACAACCATCTTGACGCATCTTTTTCGCCCGCTTTTCGTTAGCAAATCCTCCACATAGCCCTCGCTATGCGTCCGGTTTGCTGCCTCAATCGGACAAAAAATCTACGCCAATCTGGCAGACCTCATTTTATCAGTGCTTCCTTTATGATCTATATGGAGGAACAACGATGAAGCAATTTCTCGATCAACTTGCTGTGCCGCATGGGGACTGGACAGCGCTCTTTTCGGCCTGCCTCGGTAAGATGATCAGCGTTCAGCAAGCCTGTGCCGAGTACGTGGTGAAAAACGAGGACTGGAACGTCGATCTTGCACGCGGCGTGATCAGCTTCGGCACGCGGGAATACCCGCTCCAGTTCATCGGAAGTGAGTCTGCATCGAGCGGCACATGGCTCTGGGGCTGGGAGAACATCAATGATTTCCCCGAGAAGATCATCCGCCTCGCACGTGAGACGAGGGAGTTCGGTGCAGCGCAGCAGATCGAGGCATTGACCACGGACGAATTCAACCTGAACGATACCTATAACGGCCACAACCTTTCCATCGTTGCCTGCGGACTGGCGGACGGGTATGCCTACTATCGCTGTCCGCATGACGGCGGCGCATTCTTCGTCGGCCTGTCGGATGTGCCGGATGCGGTCTTTGATCCCGTTGATTTTCCGCGCTTTATTTCGACGGTATCGCAGTGCATCCAGCAGTTCGATGTGGATCATCGCATCCTGGTCGAGGGATTCCTGCGGTGGAATCAGACGCCGTACGAGCGGCACGGGTCACGCATCACGGCACACTTTACGCAGGATCTCATCATCGCCTTTGAGGATGTGGACGGCTCACAGCGCATCTCCGCCATGAGAAGTGTTTGACTCCAATCAGAAATCCCCTTGATGCAGCATGGCATCAGGGGGATTTCTTTATGCCGTGTATGTGTTTCTATGATTTAAAAAAATATATTGTACCTATTGAAATTCTGTTTTATCTGTGTTATATTTACATTGTAATTAACAGAATTACAAAATATAAATCAAAAGGAAGTGATCGCTGTGTCTTTATCCATCATTCAAAAAATGAACGAAATGCTCCTCGCTGAGATGCCGGAGTATCGTGCGCAGGCGGCGGAGGTCGGTGTGTCGGGAGAGCAGCGGCGGCTTCTGCGCGCGCTGATGAATGTGCGTCCGCCGCGTCCGCTTTCGGGAGACTTTCTGGCGCTGCAGGATCAGCTGCTCTCAGCGGAGCGCGAGGCACGCGGCGTAGTGGATGTGACGACGCTCCCATCCGTCGCCTCTGATGCGCGTATTGCCATCTGGCAGGGCGACATCACGCGCCTCGCGGCGGATGCGATCGTCAACGCGGCCAACGCTGCCCTGCTCGGCTGCTTCATCCCCTGTCACCGCTGCATCGACAATGCGATTCACAGTGCGGCGGGGCTGCAGCTGCGCGCGGCATGCGCTGCGCTGATGGAGGAGCAGGGGCATCCAGAGGAGACGGGAACGGCGCAGATCACGGAGGGGTACAATCTCCCTGCGCGGCACGTCATCCATACGGTCGGACCGATCGTCAGCGGTGCTCTGACGGATCGTCATCGGGCGCAGCTCGCCTCCTGCTATCGTTCCTGTCTCTCCCTTGCCGCGGAGCATGGTCTTAGGAGCATTGCGTTCTGCTGCATCTCGACGGGGGAGTTTCACTTCCCAAATGCGTCGGCAGCGGAGATCGCCGTGCGTGAGGTGCGGGATTTCCTCACGCGTGATACGTCCATAGAACGCGTCGTTTTCAACGTGTTCAAGGAAGAGGATCGGCACATCTACGAAAGGCTTTTGTCATGACGGAATCCATCACACGCATCACCGATGCGCTCCGCGCGGCGGACTGCGTGCTCATCGGCGCGGGCGCAGGACTCAGCACCTCAGCGGGCTATGACTATGCGGGTACGCGCTTTATGACGTATTTCGCAGATTTTCACGAGCGATTTGGTATAACGGACATCTACGGCGGGGGCTTTTATCCCTTTCCATCACGCGAGATTTTCTGGGCGTGGTGGAGCAGGAGCATCTACGTCAACCGCTATGCGCCGATGCCGGAGAGTGATGTCTATCCGAATCTCCTCCATCTGGTTCGTGAAAAGGATTATTTCGTCCTGACGACGAATGTCGATCATGCCTTTCAGCGGATGGGGTTCGATAAAGAGCGCCTCTTTTACACGCAGGGGGATTATGGTCTCTTTCAGAGCAGTCAGCCGGCGGGTGTTACGTCGCATCGCACCTATGACAACGAGGATGCCGTACGTGCGATGCTCACGGCGCAGGGATTCACGTTCGCTGCCGACGGGGCGCTCATCGTTCCCGCGCGGAATGCGCTGCGGATGGAGATCCCGACGGAGCTCATTCCCCGCTGTCCCGATGATGGTGCGGAGATGACGACGAATCTGCGTGCAGACGCCTCTTTTGTCGAGGATGCGGGATGGCACGCCGCCGCCGCACGCTGTACGGACTATCTTGCACGGATGGAGGGGCGGCAGACACTCCTCCTGGAGCTCGGCGTGGGGATGAATACGCCCGGCATCATCAAGTATCCGTTCTGGCGCATGACGGCAGAGCGCATGGATGTGACACTCGTGACAGTGAGCCGCGATGCGTATGTGCCGAAGGAGATTCATGATCGGAGTATTGTGCTTGGCAGCGATATTGGAGCGGTGCTGAGAGAGCTTGTTTGAAGGGCTGTTGCACGAGAATTTTAGCGTCGTGCAGCAGCCACTTTTTTGTGCGCGTCTTAAGGAAGCACTGATAAATTCAGCACTACCATCTTGACGCATCTTTTTCGCCCGCACTTCGGCGGAAAATCCTCCACATAGCCTTTGCTATGCGTCCGGTTTTCCACCTTGTTCGGACAAAAAATCTACGCCAATCTGGCAGACTTCATTTTATCAGCGATTCCTTAGTTTTTGCATCCGATCGATTTTCTTGTCCCATGCGTGCGCCTATGCTATACTATTTCCTGTATCATCAACGGAATATGCATATTCCATAATACAATAACTCATAATATGAAATTATACATAATAAAATAAAATAAATTATAAATAATAACACAAAATATGGGGAGAGAAGATGAGCGATACCATTTACATCGAGCCGGATCTGTCGTATCTGGAGGATCGCCTGGATGCGCTCGGCGACTTTGTCGGTGCGGCGCATTCGGAGATCCATGCCGTCGGGCGCAGTGTCGATGATCTGCGTGAGGACGTGACGTCTCTGACGCAGGACTTCCATAGCTATGCGGCAAAACAGGAGCTGACGAACCGCATCCAGCTCGCAGAGATCCGTCTGGTGAAGCTGCGGCAGGAGATCGAGCACCGATTCGGCCACTATGCGGAGATCCGCCGCATGGCGCGCGGCATTCTGGAGGCAAATGATCTCGCGGTCGTGCGGCAGGATACGCTGCGTGCGGCGGCAGAGGAGCTCATGCTTCGTGCGCCCGGCTATTGGCTGGCATCGGCACTCGTTGCGCTTGCGGCGTGGATCAGCGACGAGGAGGAGGTCGCAAACCGCGCATGCGCGGAGGCACTGCACCGCGATGATGAGCGAACGTCACTCTTTTTTGCACTGGTCTGCCGCCGTTTCGGCCGGAAAGAGACGAGCCTGCACTGGCTGCAGCGCTACTTTGCCGGACTGGATGGGGGCGCGCTTGACCGCAAGGCGGCCATCGTCATCGATGCCTACGTGTCAGGCCTCCTCGGACGCGATGCAGACGGGCTCATCCGCCGCCGGATCGACGGCTGGATCGATCGGTTCAGCAGGGTATATCGTTTTGCCGATGCACAGGAAAAACGCTGGTATGAGGCGATGAAGGCGATGTGCCCCGCTCCGCCCGCAGAGGGCAGTTTTCCCTATCTGAGGGTGCACACCGACAGATCGGTGTCGGAGGTGCTGGAGCATACGCTCTCGTGTGCGCGTCTCTATGAGAAACTCAGCACACATTTTCAGCAGATCGTCACGCAGACGGCGCCGCCCCGCACGCTGAAACAGCAGCTGGACAGCATCCTGGAGCGTCTGGCCGCCGATTTCGATGCGGCGGAAAAGCCGCTGCACATGAAGTCGATCTTTGAGAAGCTGGTCATCCATGAGGGCGGCAGGGAGGATCGTGCGCGCAGAATTTTGGCGGAGAAGGTAAAGGCATTCGACGAGCGGCGTGACTTTATGCGGCTCCTGTCGGATGCGGCAATGCACCCGCAGGAGATGCAGGCGAGCCCCGCGCTGCAGAAAATGGCGCTTGCCCTTGGGCGTGATTCGATTCTTTCCGCCTTTCGCGATATTGTCGCGGAGAACCGCGCCGCCATCCCGCAGACCATCAAATTTAGAATTCTTTCGTTCGATAACGAGACAGAGGACGGCTCCAATGAGGAAAAACTGCTGCGATTATTTGTCACATGGAACGATATTAAGCGCATGATCCGCATGCGCCCCTATGAGCTGTCCTCACAGGAAAAGCTCTTCCGATGGATATGGCTCCTTCCCGTGCTGCTCGGTCTCTACGGCGGGGAGGTATACTGGACGGCGCTCGGCATCGCCGCCGGCGCGCTTATCTTTAACGCGTACATCAAGGCGAAGAAACGCATGGACAGCATCCATAAGAGCATTACGGAGGAGTATCAGAAACAGGAGGAGGAGGGCAAGCAGATGCTCCGCGGGGTGATCGCGGAGATCGTGGACTACCGCACGGAGATCGCGCGGCTCGATGCGGAGAGCGAGAAGGTCATTGACTTCCTGCAGGGACTGAACCCGGCGCAGTTCATAGGAGGCGCGGACGGCAGCCGCCGTGTGCGGGTGTGAGGTGGTATCATGAGCAAGAGAAATGTTTTCCCGTCATTTGCGGAGAAAGTGCGTCAGAAACAGCTTGCCGCGAGGCATGCGGAGATGGATGCCTTCGCCGCTGTACCTGCGGCATCAGACAAGGCAGAGGATGGAGTCACGCATGGTGCGGCGGCGCAGATGAAACGCCTTTCCTCTGCTGCGGCGGACAGGGCAAAGGATGAGGTGCTTGCAGCGGGACTGCCCGCGTGGAATCTGGAGCCGCCGTCCACTCCTGTGCGCAGGAGGCGGCAGTGAATACGCCGCCCATGACGTATGCGGCATGGGTGACGGTGCTGGATCGTCTTGCCGCGGGGATGGAGGATGAGGCCGTGCTGCATGAGATGCGTGCTGGTTCACTCGCATGGCAGAGCGGCGTTGCCGAGCGGTTTACACAGCGGTTCTCCGATGCGGTGAATGTGCGCATCAACCGTGCGTCGGATCATTTTTCCCGAGCGATGGGACGCGCATCGGATGTATCCGCGACGATCGGTGCGCTGCTTTCTCTGCGGCGGACGCTCCGCTTTCTCCGCGATGTCGTCGATATCCCCGCCCTCCCTGCGGAGACGCGCGGGAGTTTTATTGCGCTCGTGCAGGACGCGGCAGACCATATGCAGGAGAGTCTGGAGGACTCGGCGCAGCGTGACCGCAGCGGGCGGATGGCGAGCATCGTACGCGGACATCGCGTGAATATGCTCCGCTGAAATGTTTGCGGGGAGGACACAGTCCGTCACACCAATAGAATCCGATATGATGATACGGAGGTTTTGATGAGCGCACGAAATGAATGCAAGGAGCTCCTTGCGCGCTATGCGACGGCGCGCATTCCCTTTATCGCGCTTCATACCGTGGAGCGTGCGCGGGCACTGTATCTGCTGAAGGAGACAGCAGAGGAGATCGCCCAGCCCTTTTACATCCATACGCTCTCCAAGGGGGTCTATGACCTCACGACGGAAAAGGTGCTGTGCGACGATAAATCCGTCTATGGCGCAATCGACTTTATGGGCGAGCAGATGAAGCACCGCGCCAATCTCACGCTCGTTCTCACGGAGATCCCCGACCTTTCGTCGGACACGAGCGACGCGCGTCAGCTGCTCGACCTTGTGACGCTTGCGAACGAGACGGGCGGACAGATCATCGTCCTCACGGCGTCTGCCGTCTGGAACCGCCTGCAGCGGCTCGGTCTGACACTGTCCCTGCCCCTCCCGGACGAGGAGGAGATGGAACAGATCGTGCGCGGCTATATCGACGACTATCGGCGTGAGATCGCGGTGGAATGGGACGCGGCGGACATCCGCGAGGCGGCGTCCATCCTCAGCGGCGTCACGGCGATTGAAGCGGAAAATGTCATGGCGGCACTCGTGGCGAAGCGTTCCATCCGCAAGGAGGATATGGACGAGGTGCGCACGGCAAAGGATCGCCTTTTCTCCGATATCTCGGGACTGGAGAAGATCACGGTCGATGCGGGGGCGTGCGATGTCGGCGGCCTTGCGGGGCTGACGGAGTGGCTTGGGGAAAAGCGTCTCCTCTTTACCGCTGAAAAGCGCAGTATCCTGCGGGAAAAGGGACTCAAGTCGCCGCGCGGCATCCTCCTCGTCGGCGTGCCGGGCTGCGGCAAATCGCTCTCCGCAAAGGCGATTGCGGCGCAGTGGAAGCTGCCGCTCTACCGTCTCGACTTTGCGACGGTGCAGGGCAGCTACGTCGGGCAGACCGAGCAGCAGCTGAAGGATGCGCTCACGACGGCGGAAAACGTCGCGCCGTGCATTCTCTGGATTGATGAGATCGAAAAGGGGCTTTCGGGGGCGGGCAGTACGAATGACGGCGGCGTCTCCACGCGCATGGTCGGGCAGTTTCTTTTCTGGCTGCAGGAATGCCGCAAGCAGGTCTTTGTCGTGGCGACGGCGAACGATGTGTCGATGCTGCCGTCGGAGCTTCTGCGGCGCGGGCGTTTCGATGAGCTTTTCTTCGTCGATCTGCCGACGGCGGAGGAGCGTCATGACATCCTGCAGCTCTATATGCGCAAGTATCTCGGACTGGATTTCGCGGGGGCGTTCGCCGATACGCTTGTCGCCATGACGGACGGCTTTACGGGGGCGGATCTTGAGTCCACCGTGCGTGATCTCGCCTATCGCGTCATCGCGAATCCCGCCTTTCGTCTGACGGAGGAAAATCTGCGCGCGGCGTTCGGCAACGTTGTCCCGCTCTCTGCCACGGCACCGGAGAAGATCGCCGCCATCCGCGACTGGGGCCGCGAACGTGCCGTCCCGGCGAGCGGACGTCCCATCGGTGCAGCAGATCTGCCGCCCTCTGCCGAGAAGCGCACACGCCGTGTGTTGGTATAATAGATAAGGAGTTTGTCATGCCGCGTCCCATGCTGCATCGTTCCTCCGCGACGGAGACCCATACGAATCCGCTCAGCCTCATGTCAGCGCCGAAAGCAAAGGAGATGACCGAAGAACAGAAGGCCGAGATATATCATCTGCTGAAAAAGCAGCGCTCTAAGGCATATATGGATGCGATTCATCAGCTGGATGCGGGCGGACATGTGATGAATGCCGCCGCGTGCGAGGCAATCCGCGCCGCCGTCGCCGCAGAGTTCCAGGCGCTGGCCGAGATCAGCATGCTCCCCGTCGGTATCGTCGCAAAATGCTGTCTCGGCGGTACATATGAGGTGCATACGTTCAGCATGTTGGGCGGGATCATCGAGCACTATCAGAAGGGAGTGCCATTGCCGAACGGCATGGAGCGCGCCCGTGCCCTCGCGATGCACGGCGCCTACGCGTTCATCGAGGTCTATTCCGACATGCTCCGTGTGATCGGGAAGGACGGAAGCGTCGCCGTTGTGCGGTGAATCTATCTGTATTTCCCTGAATATGTATCTTTTCGCCGAGGGATCGCCAAGCGGCGGAAAGGAGATAAAAGAAGGACGATGGTATGAGGATGCAGCCCTCGCACGATCGTCCTTCTTTTATTGCCGTTTTTGTTAAGGAAGCACGGATAAATTCGGCACGACCATCTTAGGGAAGTACGGATCAACTCAGCACGGCCGATCACAATTTTTTCTTTTAAAACGAAATATATTTTCTTTTATCACCGAGAAAAAATAAAATTCAATTATTTTATGAAAAATAATTGAATTTTGTCTAAGATTATGTTATATTGTAGTAGATTTCAGACGAGTTTTATCGAAAGGAGAATTGCGTTGCGTATTATTTATACCGACACCTATCAGAATATGAGCAAGGAGGCGGCAAAGATCCTTGCGGGGCAGCTCTGGGTCAAACCGGACTCGGTTCTGGGGCTTGCCACAGGCAGTACGCCGGTCGAGCTCTATCAGAATCTTGTTTGGCTGCATGAGGCCGTGGGGCTGGATTTCTCCGAGGCAACGTCGTTCAATCTGGACGAGTATGTCGGCCTGCCTGAGGACGATCCGCAGAGCTATCACCGCTTTATGCACGAGAATCTCTTTGACCATGTGAATATACGGAAGGATCACATCTTCTTCCCAAACGGCACGGGCAAGGATTTCTCGCATGTGCGTGCGCCGCGCCTGACGCTCGCGGAGGACGGCGTGCCGAAGTACAGCTTTCATCTCGACGCCCTGCGGCGTGAGAAGACGGTGAACGCGGCGGAAATTTACCGCCATCGCGGCGCATGGAAGCTCAAGCTCGTCGGCGCGGGCTACGAAGCGGGACTGGCGAGACTCTGCGAGGACTACGGACTCAGCGTGGAATAGAGAGGGGCACGGGAAGCCGTGCTTCCTGAAGATGGAGGTTTTACCATAGTGGATGTTTGTTCGTGTGACTTATCCCGAAGGGAAGATAGGGAAATCTTGCAGTACAAGGTGGGCGGGCTTCTCTATATGCCCGCCAATCAGAAGAACATCGTGGAGAAGATTCAGCGACGGGAAAATGAGCATCTGACGGCCATCTGCTTCTGTCTGGAGGACGCGATCGGCGATACGGCGGTCGAGGACGCCGAGCGAGTCCTGCGCACGAATCTCGCGGCGCTCAAGGAGGCCTGCAAAGAGGAGCGGCGCGAAATGCCGCTGCTCTTCGTGCGCGTGCGCACCGCCGATCACATGGAGCATTTTCTCGACTTCGTGGGCGCGGCGGGCGACATTCTGACAGGCTACGTCCTGCCCAAGGTGAATCTCGGCAATGTCGAAGCCTACATGGAGCTGATGCGATCGGTCAATGACGGCGCGGCGAAGAAGCGCTACCTCATGCCCGTCCTCGAAAGTCCTTCCATCGCTGACATCAAGAGCCGCGCCGCCGTCCTCGGTGAGCTCAAGGCGATCTTCGACGCACACAGGGAATACGTGCTGAACATCCGCGTCGGCGGCAACGATTTCAGCAACCTCTACGGCGTGCGCCGCTCGATCACGCACACGATCTAC
>ERZ773070.730-NODE-730-length-22672-cov-12.364018_pt1 | contig 22672 bp, 19 predicted proteins | sample MGYA00580618_ERZ773070 | MGnify/ENA primary metagenome ERZ773070 (study PRJEB29015, sample SAMEA2738023) | human oral metagenome | biome: human oral; feature: human-associated habitat; material: dental | place: China | collected 2019 ... | reverse complement strand
CCCCTTTGCCCCGGCCCACCCCGCCCGCCACGGCGCAGGGGTCGGCGGGCGCCGTGATCGAGTTGAGCGCCGTCGCCCCGCCCAGAGCGGCCAGGTCCGCGGCGAGCCGCGCCCGACCGGCCGCGGCCTGCGCCCGGATGAGGGCGGCGACGCCGACCGCGAGCGCGAGCAGCACCCCGATGACGCCGAGGACCAGCACAGTCCCCGAGCCCCTCTCCCCGGCCAGCCGGCGACGCCGAGGCCATCTCCCCGCCGGGTTCCACTCCCCCGATCGGTGCCGCCTCAGCGCCGGGAACCGCCGAAGGCCGGATGGAGCAGGACGCCGGGGGCGCAGATGCGGTCCCGCCGCCGGGAACCGCCTCACCGCCGGGCGGCGCCGGTTCGCGGTCGGCGCGCTCATGGCGCTGGCCCTGCACGCGGTCGAGTGGGCCGCCTTCGGCGAGGGCTCGGCAAGCCTCATCGACGCCCTCCGGACGGCGCCGGCTTGGCGCCGGTTCGCCGCCGTCCCGATCGGGGCGGGCCTGGCCGGTCTGGGATGGCGGGCCCTGCGCCGCCGAGGCCCGGTTACCACCCTCGACCAAGCCCTGCGCACGCCCGGGACGCGCCTGCCCGTGGGCCGCACCGCCGCCGACGCCCTGCTCCAGGTCGCGGTCGTCGGCAGCGGGACGTCGGTCGGGCGCGAGAGCGCTCCCCGGCAGACAGCGGCGGCCCTCGCCGACGCCCTGTGCCTGCGGATGAGCGTGGACGGGGAGTTCCGGCGCGTCCTCCTCGCCGCCGGGGCGGGGGCGGGACTCGCAGCCGTGTACAACACCCCGTGGTCGGCCGTCCCCTTCGCGCTGACCGTCACGCTCGGCCGGTGGACGCTTCGGGGGGCTCTCGCGACCGCGGCGATCTCCTGGATCGGGACGACGATCGCCTGGTCGGTCACCGACGGCCTCCCGGCGACCCCGCTTCCGGACGTCGGCGCCGACCGGGCCCTCGCGGTGTACGCCTGGGCCTTCGCCGCGATCCCCCTGTGCGCCGCCGCGGGCGCGGGGCTGTCGGGTCTGTGCGGCCTGGGCCGGGCGACGGGCCGGCGGGTTCGCGCGGCGTGGACGATGCCGTGCGCGATGGCCGCCGCGGGCGTCCTGACCGGGTCCGTCGGCCTCCTCCTGCCCCAGGCGCTCGGCAATGGGAAGTCGAGCCTCGACGAGCTCTTCGGCGACGTCGCGCCCCTGCGCCCGGTGACCCTCGCCGTGTGCCTGGGGATCCTCGTGGCCAAGCCCCTCCTGACGGCCCTCAGCTTCCGAGTGGGTGTCGTCGGAGGGCTTCTCATGCCGTCGGCGTCCACAGGCGCGGCGTTGGGAGGCGCATGCGGCCTAGCCTTCGGCCTCGACTGGGCGAGTGTCGGAGCCTTCGCCCTCGTCGGGGCGATGGCGGTGCTGTCCGTCACGCAGAAGTCCCCGCTCTTCGGTCTCGCCTTCGGGCTGGAGTTGACCCACTGTCCCGCGTGGATGTGGCCGGCGGTGGCCTGTTCCGCGTTCGGCGCCCGGGGACTGGTCGGACTGGTTGAGCGCGCGAGGGCCCGTCATTGATATCGTGGAACCGGTAGTCACGCACCGCGGAAGGTCACCCCCGGCCGAGACCGGACGAAAGAGCGCGGTCCCCTCGACGCGGGAAGCCCTTCATGCCGAGAATTGGGAGGAATATGCCATTGCGACGAGGATTGGAGCCGGCATGAGTGTGCCTGGTGTCATAGGGGACCTGTCGGACGACACCCAGGACTTTCCGCATCCGCTGGCCTACCGCTATCCGACGGAGGACGCCGAGGTCGTCGTCCAGGACGCAGCGTGGCGTTTGACCGCGCGGGCCATGCCCGGGAGGCTGCGGTCGCGGGGAGGCGAGCAGGCCGGGCTCGACCAGCAGACCCCGGCGGGGGAGGGCGCCGACCGCATGGCGGTGAGCGTCGAGGACTACGAGCCGCTCTCCAACCTGTGGAACGACCCGGCCGCCCGGCGTCCGGCCTCCTCGACGCGCACGGCCGCGACCGGCTTCAAGGCGGCCGCCGTGCGGCTCGTCGGTTTGGAGGCGATCGTAGCCTCCCTCATCGTCCTGTCGTCCTTCTGCCTGGCCCACGCCAGAGGCGTCGGCTTCCTGCCGCAGACGCGGGCGGTCGCCGAGCGGCTGTCGATCGGCCTGGGCGGGTACGTCGGACTCGGCGGCCTCGCCCTGATCGTCGTCGCGGTGCTGTACGCCGTCGAGAGGATCCTCAGGAGCTCGCCTCGGGCCGGGCGTCAGGAGGAGCCGGCCGACATCCCGCAGGAGCAGGTGGCGACCGTCGGCAACTACCTCGTGCAGGCGATCCGCGAACGCAAGCTCTCCCTGGCCCGGTCGAGCCAGATCGTCAAGGCCTTCATCGTCCGGGAGGCGTACGGCCGCAGGCTGCGGGCGGACGCCCTGCTGCCCGACGCGGCCGGCTCCCTGGCCTGCTGCCTCGTCCTGCTCGGCGCCCCGTTGACGATCATCGGGCTGCTCGTGCCCGACGCAGGCGGCGCGTCCGCCGCCGGGCCGGCCGGCGGCGAGGTCAAGTGGCGCTTCCCCAACCTCGGGATGGCCCTGGCGGTCGCGACCCTCCTCGGGCTCGCCGGGGCGATCCTGGCGGTCGTCGGGACCCTCTCGCCCCGCCTGCGCGGCGACGTCGAAGCCGCTGAGAGGCGACTCGGCGCCGCCTACCTCGTCTCCAGCGACCCGGAGCTCGCCGAGGCGGTCAACTCCAACGGGCCGCGCGCGACCCTCCAGGACCTCCAGGACGGGGAGTGGCGCACCGGCTCGTCGCAGCAGAGCCGCCTCGCCAGCTGGTTCTCCTCCCAGGCGCCCTACCAGCTGCTGCTGTGGTGCGCGTCCACCGTCGTCCTCATCGTCACCCTCGCCGTGACCGTCAGCGCGACGGGACTTCGCATCGGCCCGGCGATCGCCGTCGCGGCCCTCCTCGTCGGTCTGTCCGGCGGGCTAGTGGCCGCGATCCACTTCGCCGTGGGCAATCGGGTGCTCGCGCACGCCGACGCGATCTGCCACTGCAGCGTCAGGCGCGGCCTGGAGGCGTGGGTTCTCTGGCCCTGCCTGCTCTTCGTCGCGCTGGGATGGGCGATGCTTCCGGTGGCGCTCGTCGTCGGCGCGGAGAACGGCCAGTTCGCCCTCTTCGTGTGCGCCCTCCACGTCATCATCTTCGTCGGGCTGGTCTTCGGCACCGGAGTGGTCAGGTACGACGGCGACCGGCGCAGGATCACATGCGTGCGCTACCACACCTACGCCGAACTGAGAAGCCGCCTCGAAGAGTCCGTCGAGATCCTCGCCGGCATCGACCTCCACACGTCGCGCCGCAGGCGTCCGCAACCCCAGCAACCCCAGCAGGCCCAGCAGGCCCAGCGGATTCAACAGGTCGGCTACGGCTACGGGTACGCCGCCGGCGGCGGGATCGCCCAGGACGCCCCCCGGTCCGGTCGAGGCGGACAGGCGCCCGCCGCAGTGCCCGCCAACCCCTCGCCGGGCCGGCGCCACTGATACCCTTTAGCGGGTGCGGGCCGGCGCGCCCGCATCACCACTTCGGAACATCGGCGGGAAGGAGCATGCCGTGGCCCACGACGCTCTAGGAGACCACAACGAGGACGGCGCGAGACGGGTCCTGCTCAAACTGTCCGGCGAGATGTTCGGCGGGGGAGCGGTCGGCCTCGACGCCAACGTCCTGACCAGGGTCGCCGCCGAGATCGCCGTCGCCGTCAAGCACGGGGTGCAGGTCGCCATCGTCGTCGGCGGAGGCAACTTCTTCCGGGGTGCGGAGCTGCAGCGGCGCGGAATGGACCGCGCCAGGGCGGACTACATGGGAATGCTCGGCACCGTCATGAACGCCATCGCCCTCCAGGACTTCGTCGAGCAGACGGGGACCCAGTGCCGCGTTCAGACGGCGATCGAGATGATCCAGGTGGCCGAGCCCTACGTTCCCCTCCGCGCGATCCGCCACCTGCAGAAGGGGAGGGTCGTCATCTTCGGGGCGGGAGCCGGGATGCCCTACTTCTCGACGGACACGGTCGCCGCCCAGCGCGCGCTGGAGCTGCGCTGCGACGAGATCCTCGTCGGGAAGAACGGCGTGGACGGCGTGTACACGGACGACCCCAACAAGAACCCGGGAGCCGTCAGACTCGACTACGTCACCTACCAGGACGCCATCGCCCAGGGGCTGCGCGTGGTCGACGCGGCCGCGTTCTCCCTGTGCCAGGACAACCTCCTGCCCATGCGGGTGTTCGGGATGGGCACGGCGACGAACGTCACCCGTGCGCTTCGCGGCGAGAAGATCGGTACTCTAGTCTCAGCAGCCCGATGACGGTCTCGACAACTCGATAGCGAAGGACACACCAATGATTGACGAAACCCTCCTCGACGCGGAGGACAGGATGGAAAAGGCAGTCGACGCCGCCAGAGGCGAATTCGGCAACATCCGCTCCGGCCGCGCCAACGCGGCGATGTTCACCTCGATCCTCGTCGACTACTACGGCGCCCCGACGCCGCTCCAACAGCTCGCCACCATCGCCATCCCCGAGGCCCGGACGGTTCTCATCACGCCGTTCGACCGTTCGGCGACGGCCTCCATCGACAAGGCCCTGCGCGAATCCGACCTGGGCGTCAACCCCACCGACGACGGCCGCGTCATCCGCGTAGTCCTGCCCGTCCTGACCGAGGAGCGCCGCCGGGACTACGTCAAGCTCGCCAAGTCCAAGGCGGAGGAGTCGCGCGTGTCCGTGCGAGGCGTGCGCCGCAAGGCGAAGGAGGCCCTCGACAGGATCAAGAGGGACGGCGAGGCCGGCGAGGACGACGTCAAGAGAGCCGAAGACCGGCTCGACAAGCTCGCCAAGCGGTACGTCGACCAAGTGGACAAGCTCCTCGACGCCAAGGAAAAGGAACTCCTGGAAGTCTGATGCAGGCCAACCCGCTCACCGCCCTGGCGCCGCGCCCGCCCAAACCGCCGGCCCCCTCCTCCACCAAAGCCGGACGCAATCTGAAGACGGCCCTTCCGGTGGCCTTCGGGCTGCTCGCGCTCGTCGCCTTCTCGGTCGTGTGGAGGATCGAGGCGTTCGTCTGCCTGGTCGCCGTCGCGATGTGCGTCGGGCTGTGGGAGGCCGCCGGCGCCTTCCTCAACAGAGGCGTGCGGATCCCCCTCGTGCCGACGTGGTGCGGCGCCGTCGCCATGGTCGGCGCGACGTGGACCGCCCGGGAGCACATCGTGGGCGGGTTCTTGGCCTTCGTCGTCAGCGCCGTCGCCGTCTGCCTGTGGCGGTGGGCGATGTCTCCGGCGAGGTGGGCGGGCGACGCCGCGGCGGGGGTCTTCGCCCTGGCGTGGATCGGCTTCGTCGGCTGCTTCGCCGTGTGCCTGGCCGCGATGCCGCAGGGACGGTGGATGGTGGCCCTCCTCATCCTCATGCCGGCGGCCTCCGACACCGGGGGCTGGGCCTTCGGCGTCCTGTGGGGCAGGCACCCCATGACGCCCTCGATTTCGCCGAAGAAATCGTGGGAGGGCTTCGCCGGTTCGCTCGTCGGCGCCGGCGCCGTCTCCTTCCTCCTGACGACCCTCGCCCTGGGCAGGCCCTGGTACGCGGCGGCGATCGTCGCCGCGGCCGCGGTGCTGTGCGCCACGGTCGGCGACCTGTCCGAATCGCTGCTCAAGCGGGACCTCGGCGTCAAGGACATGGGGTCGATCTTCCCCGGGCACGGGGGGATGCTCGACCGCATCGACTCGATCCTCCTGTGGGCTCCGGCCTGCTACGCCATCATGACCTCGTCGATCGCGGTATGACCATGGACACATCGCGCCAGGTGATGCCCGCGGTCGAATCCGGCCCCCGTCCGAGGCTGAGCTTCGCCGAGACTCGCAAGGGCAAGCCGCCGGTCCACCTCGCGGACTTCGACGTCGACGGTCGGAAGGAGCGCATGAGGCAGGCCGGCCTGCCCGCCTTCCGAGCAGACCAGCTCTCCCGCCACTACTTCGAGCGCCACGTGGCCGAGGGCGAGGCGATGAGCGACCTCCCCGCGGCGTTCAGGGACGGCGTCGTTCCGCGATTCCTCCCGCCTCTGCTGGCCAAGGTCCGCGACCTGAGGGCGGACGGCGGCCGCACGGTCAAGTCCCTGTGGCGGCTCTTCGACGGCGCGACGGTCGAAACCGTGCTCATGCGCTACCCCGGCAGGACGACTCTGTGCGTCTCCTCCCAGGCGGGCTGCGGCATGGCCTGCCCCTTCTGCGCGACCGGGCAGTCGGGGCTGACCCGCAACCTCTCCGCGGCCGAGATCGTCGAGCAGGTGCGCACTGCGATGGCCGCCGCCGAATCCGGCGCCCTCGGCGGCCCGGCGCGGGTGACCAACGTCGTGTTCATGGGCATGGGCGAGCCGCTGGCCAACTGGAGGCAGGTCGCGACCGCCCTGCACCGCATCGTCGACCCCGTCCCCGCGGGCTTCGGCCTGTCGGCGCGCAACGTGACGGTGTCCACCGTCGGCATGGTCCCCCTCATCCACAAACTCGCCGACGAGGGCCTGCCCGTCACCCTCGCCGTGTCCCTGCACGCCCCCGACGACGCACTGCGCGACCCCCTCATCCCCGTCAACTCGCGGTTCAAGGTCTCCCAGCTCCTGGACGCCGCACGGAGCTACTTCGACCGGACCGGCCGGAGGGTCTCGATCGAGTACGCGCTCATCAGGGACATGAACGACCATCCCTGGCGCGCGCAGCTGCTGGCCGACGAGCTCAACAGGCGCGGACGCGGGTGGGCGCACGTCAATCCGATCCCCCTCAACCCGACGCCGGGATCCATCTGGACCGCGAGCACCCCCGAGGCGCAGAATACATTCGTTCGCACCCTTCTCGACGCCGGCGTCCCGACGACGATCCGCGACACGCGGGGGTCGGACATCGACGGCGCCTGCGGGCAGTTGGCCGCCGAGGTCGGCCGGGCCTCCGGGCGCGGGCGCGCCGCCAAGGCCGCCGCGGCGGCGGAGAGGGTCGCGTTCGGTGCGGATCCGGACGGGCAGGGCGCATGCCCGACGGACTCGGTCGGCGAGTCGAACACAACCGAGAAGGAGGTCTCGCGATGACGTCGAGCAAAGGTTTCAGAACCGTGGGCTTTTTCGACAAGGGGTACGCCAAGGACGAGGTCGACGACTTCCTCCACAGGGCCAAGGAAGCCTACAACGGGCCCCTGACCCCCAATTTCGACGAGAACACGATCCGCAACGCGGCCTTCCACCGTCAGCGCAGGGGCTACCTTCCGGCGGACGTCGACGAGGCGCTCGATCGCCTGGAGGCGGCCTTCATCCAGAAGAGGCGCTCCCTCGTGGTGGCCGACCGGGGGGAGAACGCCTGGCTGAACACGACGGCCCAGGACGCCAAGAGCCTCTACCCGCGCTTCTTCCGGCCCGCCGGCCAGCGCTTCGCCGACGCCGACGGGTGGGGGTACTCGAAGTCCGACGTCGACGCGCTCGTCGATCGGCTCTCCGACTATTTCGACGGCAAGGTGGAGCTGTCCGCCAAGAACATCCGGGACGCCGTCTTCTCCCCGGCCAAGGGATCCTCGGCGTACGACGAGGCCGTCGTCGACGTCTACCTCGAGCGCGCCACGAGCGTCCTCCTGTCGGTCGAGTGATGCGCTCGATCGTCGTCTTGGGATCCACGGGGTCCATCGGAACCCAGGCGCTCGACGTGATCGGGCGCAATCGCGATCGCTTCGCCGTGCGCGCGCTCGGGGCCGGCGGGGCGAACCCCCGCCTCCTGGCCGGGCAGGCTGCGCGCTTCGGCGCGGAGGTCGTCGGCGTGGCCGACCCCGCCGCCGCGGCGGCCGTCGACAAAGCCCTACGGGAGGCCCGCCCGGCCAGGATGCCCGAGATCGTCGCCGGGCCCCGGGCGATGACCGTCCTCGCCGGACAGTCGCAGGCCGACGTCGTCCTCAACGGCATGACCGGCTCCATCGGGCTCCGCCCCACCCTGGCGGCCCTGAAGAGCGGGGCGCAGCTGGCGCTGGCCAACAAGGAGTCCCTCGTGGCCGGGGGAGCCCTCGTCGCCGACGCCCTCGCCCGGCCCGGACAGATCGTCCCCGTCGACTCCGAGCATTCGGCCATCGCCCAGGCCCTCGCCTCCGGCAGGCACCGCAAGGGCCTGACCAGTCCGGTCGTCGACGGCACGAGCGAGGTGCGCCGCCTCATCCTCACCGCCTCGGGCGGCCCCTTCAGGGGCAGGACCCGCGCCGACCTTGAAGGCGTCACCCCCGAGCAGGCGCTGAAGCACCCGACGTGGTCCATGGGCCCGGTGGTGACGGTCAACTCCTCGACCCTCGTCAACAAAGCCCTGGAGCTCATCGAGGCCGCCTACCTCTTCGACGTCGACCCGCAGGACATCGTCCCCGTCGTCCACCCCCAGTCGGTCGTCCACTCGATGGTCGAGTTCCAGGACGGTTCGACCATCGCCCAGGCCTCCCCTCCCGACATGCGCCTGCCGATATCCCTCGGCCTGAGCTGGCCGGACCGACTGGCGGACGTCGCCGCGCCGAACTCGTGGGACGGGCGGATCGCATGGACCTTCGAGCCGCTGGACAGCGCGACGTTCCCGGCGGTCGACCTGGCCCGCCGGGCCGTGGCCGCCTCGCCGCTGCACCCCGCGGTCTTCAACGCGGCGAACGAAGAGTGCGTCGAGGCGTTCCTGAACCGCCGGCTCGGCTACCCGGCGATCGTGGAGACCGTCGCGAAGGTCGTGGCGGCCTTCGACGCCCCCTCGACCTTCGACGTCGACGCCGTCCTGGGCGTGGAGACCTGGGCTCGCGCCCGCGCACACGAATTGATGGGAGTTTGATGACCCTGCTCGGAATCCTCTTCCTCGTCGTGGCACTGCTCGTCTCGGTGGGCATCCACGAACTCGGCCACCTCGTCCCGGCGAAGAGGTTCGGGGTGAAGGTCTCACAGTATTTCATAGGCTTCGGCCCGACTCTGTGGTCCAGGCGCGTCAACGGGACCGAATACGGAATCAAACTCCTTCCCCTCGGCGGCTTCGTGCGCATCGCCGGAATGCTCCCCCCGGGAAGGCCCGACCGCAGGACGGAGAACCGCAGGGGCCGCCTGACCCTGGCGGAGGAGGCCCGGCTCGACAGCGCCGAGGAGATCGCGCCCGGGGAGGAGGAGCGCGCCTTCTGGCGGCTGAACCCCGCCAGGAAGCTCGTCGTCATGTTCGGCGGCCCGTTCACCAACCTCGTCCTGGCGCTCGTCTGCCTGCTCGTCGTCCTGTGCGGGATCGGCACGCCGAAGCCTTCGTCCACCGTCGGGACCGTCTCCTCCTGCCTCGACGGGACGACGACCTGCCGGACCCCGGCCCCCGCGGCAGCCGCCGGGATGAGGCCCGGCGACGTCATCCAAAGGTGGGGGACCCGCGACGTGAAGGACTGGAAGGGGATCGTGAGCGCGATAGCCGCCTCGGGGACAACGCCCACCCAGGTCCGCGTCCTGCGGGACGGCAAGGCGACGACCCTCACGGTCACGGCCGTGCTGGCCGAGCGGAAGGCCACGGACAAGGGCGGCTCCTCGGTGGTCAGACGCCCGTACGTGGGGATCAGCCCCGCCTATGAGCGCCAACGCCGGGCGCCGACCGCGGTGGTGGGGGCCCTCGGCGCTCAGGCGAAGGCGACCGCGCAGGCCCTCGTGCGCCTGCCCGCCGGCCTGTGGGAGACGGGCCGCAGCCTGATCACCGACGAGAAGCGCCCCGCCAACGGGATCGTCGGAATCGTCGGGGTGGCGGGGATCGCCGGCGACATCACCTCGGCGGACTCGGCCGCCTACGACGGGCTCTCCAGGTTCGGCGACCTCCTCCTGCTCGCCGGCTCGCTGAACATGACCCTGTTCGTCTTCAACCTCATCCCCCTCCTCCCCCTGGACGGGGGCCATCTGGCGGGCGCGACCTACGAAGCCCTGCGCAGGCGTCTCGCCCGCCGGCGCGGACGGCCCGACCCGGGGCCGGTGGACACGGCGCGCCTCACGCCGCTCAGCTACGGCGTCGCCGTCGCGTTCATCGCGATGACCGCCCTGCTGGTCGTGGCGGACTTCGTCAACCCGGTGAGCCTGTTCTGACGGACCCCGCGCCGAGGGCGCGATCTCGGATTCCCGCCCCGGGGGGCGAGCCTGTCGCAACGACGCCGCATACGCTATCCGCCCTTCCGGGGGCGGACGAGTTCTGCCAGTCTCGTCTCATTGGCTCGTCGGCGTCGCCCGTTCGAGCCGGGAAAGGGTGGGCGACCGGCATGAAGGCCTTTCAACTCTGGTCCAGGTTCCTCTACATAGTCCAGTTCCCCATGATCGGGTTCCTTTCCGTGATGCTCGTCTTCCTCCCCGGCGGTGTGGACGCCGGCGGGTGGGTGACAGTGATCGTCTTCTACATGATGGGGCCCCTCGTCGTCCTGTTGGCGGTCATCGCCGTCATGACGACGATCCGCGCCGTCGCGAAGAGGGCGGCGCTCATCGCCCCGGTCACCGCGTGCCTGCTGACGGCCTTCTATCTGTGCGCGTTCGTCTTCTGCGCGGCCGCCCCCGAATTCGACGATTCGAGGAGCTACGCCTCGATGCTCCAGCGTCTCGGCCTGTCCGAGGAGGGATCGATCTCGCTCGCCGTCGTCTGCTTCAAGGCGGGCGGGTTCCTCGTCGTCGCGGCCGCTATCGCCGCCTTCGTGGAGATGATCATCGCCGCGAAGGCGCGCTTCACTCGAAGAGCGGCCGGGGTGCCGCCGATCCGCAAATCCGCCGTCCCCACCGGCGCCGCGGCGCACGCAAGCCCCGACCCTCCCGGAACGCCGTTCGGCCGGCCCGCAGATGCGGCGCACGCGGCGGAGAGGCGGCCGCCCTCCTCGTTCGATCCGGGCCGATCCGGACAGGCGCCGTGCGACGGATCGGCGGGGCCGGCGTCGCCGCGCCGCGGGCGGGCGCCCGGGCAGGCCGGAGGCGGGGGCGGCGGAGAGGCGGACGAGGCCTAGGGAGGGTCTCGCGCTGGGGGACGCCGCGGGCGCCGGGAACGCCACACGATCGGGGCCTTCACACGAAGGCGGGAAGTGGAATACTTGGTGCGTGAGCGTTTCACTCGGCATGCCCGGCCTGCGCCCCGAGCTCAACGTACTGTCAGCGCGCAAGAAGACCCGCCAGATCACGGTCGGCGACGTCGCCGTCGGCGGCGACGCCCCGATCTCCGTGCAGTCCATGACGACGACGAAGACCCACGACATCGGCGCGACGCTCCAGCAGATCGCCGAGCTCACCGCCGCGGGCTGCGACATCGTCCGGGTCGCCTGCCCGACGGACAAGGACGCCTCCGCCCTCCCGGTCATCGCGAAGCAGTCCCGGATCCCGGTCATCGCCGACATCCACTTCCAGCCGAGGTACGTCTTCGCCGCCATCGAGGCCGGATGCGGGGCCGTGCGGGTCAACCCCGGCAACATCCGCAAATTCGACGACAAGGTCGCCGACATCTGCAAGGCCGCGGCCGACCACGGGACATCCCTGCGCATAGGGGTCAACGCGGGCTCCCTGGACCCCCGGCTGCTCAGGAAATACGGATCGGCCACCCCCGAGGCCCTCGTGGAGTCGGCCGTCTGGGAGGCCTCGCTGTTCGAGGAATGCGGTTTCCACGATTTCAAGATCTCCGTCAAACACCACGACGTGGTCACCATGGTGCAGGCCTACCGCATGCTCTCCGAGAGAGGGGACTGGCCGCTGCACCTGGGCGTCACCGAGGCGGGGCCGGCCTTCCAGGGGACGATCAAGTCCGCCGCCGCGTTCGGGGCCCTCCTCGCCGAGGGCGTCGGGGACACCATCAGGGTCTCGCTGTCCGCGCCGCCCGTGGAGGAGGTCAAAGTGGGCTCGAAGCTCCTGGAGTTCATGGGCCTGCGGCCCAGGAAGCTCGAAATAGTCTCCTGCCCCTCGTGCGGGAGGGCGCAGGTCGACGTGTGGACGCTCGCCGAGAGCGTCGAGGAAGGCCTCAAGGGGATCGCCGCCCCGCTGCGGGTGGCCGTCATGGGATGCGTCGTCAACGGGCCGGGCGAGGCGCGGGAGGCCGACCTCGGCTGCGCCTCGGGCAACGGCAAGGGGAAGATCTTCGTGCGGGGGGAGGTCGTCGCCACGGTCCCCGAAGACCAGATCGTCGAGACCCTGCTGCGATTCGCCGCCGACATGGCCGAAGAGATGGGCACGCCGGAGGACGGAGCTACGGGGCCGATCGTCGAGACCTACTGATCGATGCACTGGCTCCGCCGATACCCTTCGCTTCGCCGGCTTCACGGGGTCGACACGGCCAAAGCCGTCGCCCTGTGCGAGCGTCACCCCGTCGACTCGGTGCTCCTGCGCGTGGCGATCGAGCAGACGGGGATCGGGGCGTCCTTCTCCCTCGGCCGGTTCGACGCGGACAGGGAGCTCACGGCTCTGGCTTGGGAGTACGGCAACATCCTCCCCCTCGGCTTCGACGAGGACGGGCTCGACGAAGTCGCCGAGGAGTTCGCCGGCCGGCGGCGGACGGGATCCTCGATCGTCGGCCCGGCGGACCAGGTCATGGGCCTGTGGAACCGGATCTGCAAGCGGTGGGGGCCTGCCCGGGACGTCAGGGAGCGCCAGTTCTCCATGGTGATGGATTCCGACCCGGACGTCGTGGCCGACCCCCTCGTCCAACCGGCCGGCGTGGGCGACGTATCGCTCGTCTTCCCCGCATCCGTCGCCATGTACATCGAGGAGGTCGGCTACGACCCGACCTCCCACGGCGCGGGATACGCCTACCGGGTCGCCCGCCTGGTCAGGTCCCAGCACACATTCATCAGGAAGGCGCCCCTGGCCGACGGCTCCGGCGAGAGGGTCGTCTTCAAGGCCGACGTCGGGGCGCTGGCCGGGGGCGTGGCGCAGCTCCAGGGTGTGTGGGTGGCGCCCGACCTGCGCGGACGCGGCATCGCGACGGCCGGGGTCGCGGCCGTGGTCAAACTCGTCCGGGAGCGGCTCGCGCCGACGATCTCCCTGTACGTCAACGATTACAACGCGGCCGCGATAGCCACGTACACCCGCGTCGGATTCCGGATCGCGGGACGATGGGCGACGGTCTTCGTGTGATCCGCCGCAGCCCGCGGCCGGCGCTGCCGCCGGGCGCGCCGCGGCGTCCGGGTATGCTTGTCCCGTGCTGAAAATGTCCACTCTCTTCGTCAGAACTCTGCGCGAGGACCCGGCCGACGCCGAGGTCGCGAGCCACAAACTCCTGGTCCGCGGGGGGTACGTCCGCCGGGTCGCCCCGGGGATCTACTCGTGGCTCCCGCTGGGGCTGAAGGTCCTGGCCAGGATCGAGCGGGTGATCCGCGAGGAGATGGACCGGGCCGGATCGCAGGAGGTCCACTTCCCGGCGCTCCTGCCCCGGGAGCCCTACGAGGCGACCGGCCGGTGGGAGGACTACGGGCCGACGCTGTTCAAGCTGCGGGACCGCAAGGACGCCGACTACCTCCTGGCCCCGACCCACGAGGAGATGTTCGCGCTCCTGGTCAAGGACCTCTACTCCTCCTACAGGGACCTGCCCCTCTCGCTCTACCAGATCCAGACGAAGTACCGGGACGAGGCCCGCCCCCGGGCGGGGGTGATCCGCGGGCGCGAATTCGTCATGAAGGACGCCTACTCCTTCGACATCGACGAGGCGGGGCTGGACGCCTCCTACAACGCGATGCGCGAGGCCTATCAGCGGATCTTCGACCGCCTGGGCCTGCCCTACGTCATCTGCTCGGCCGTCTCGGGGGCGATGGGGGGCTCGCGCAGCGAAGAGTTCCTCTTCCCCTGCGAGATCGGAGAGGACACGTTCGTCCTCTCCGAGGGCGGATACGCGGCCAACGCGGAGGCGGTGACCACGCCGCCCCCGGCGGAGGCGGATCCCTCGTGCGTCGGAGAGCCGTTCACGGTGCGCACTCCGGGGGCCTCGACGATCGAGGCCCTGGTCCGGGACGTCAACGCCGCCGCCCCGCGCGAGGACCGCCCGTGGCGCGCGCAGGACACCCTGAAGAACGTCGTGGTCGTCGCGGTCCAGCCCGACGGGGCGCGCGAGGTCTTCGTCGTCGGCCTTCCCGGGGACCGCGAGGTCGATCTCAGACGCGTCGAGGCCGCGCTCGCCCCCGCCGAGGTCGACCTGGCCGGCCCCGAGGACCTGGCCGCCTACCCGGAGCTCGTGCCCGGCTACATCGGCCCCCAGGTCCTCGGACCGCAGTCGTCCCGGCGGGGCGACCGCCCCCGATACCTCCTCGACCCCCGGATCGCCCGCGGGTCGCGCTGGGTCACGGGTGCGAACCAGGCCGACACCCACGTCGTCGATCTGGTGTACGGACGCGACTTCGAGGCGGACGGCACCATCGAGGCCGCGGAGATCCGCGACGGAGACCAGGCGCCCGACGGCTCGGGCCCCCTCCGGCTCGCCCGCGGGGTCGAGATCGGGCACATCTTCCAGCTCGGGCGCAAATACGCCCAGGCCCTCGGCCTGACGGTCTTGGACCGCGACGGGAGATCCGTCGTGGTGACGATGGGATCCTACGGGATCGGCGTCACCCGCGTGCTCGCCGCCCTTGCGGAGGCCAACCACGACGATCGCGGACTGGCCTGGCCCGTCGGCATCGCCCCCGCCGACGTCCACATTCTGGCGACCGGCAGGGACGACGCGGTTTTCGACGCGGCCGGGCGGATCGCCCGCGACGTGGAGGCGGCGGGCGTGGACGTCCTCTACGACGACCGCAGGAAGGTCAGCGCCGGCGTGAAGTTCGCGGACTACGAGCTGCTCGGGATGCCCTGGGGCGTCGTGGTCGGCCGCGGACTGGCCGAGGGGCGGGTCGAGATCCGCAATCGCCGCACGGGCGAGAGGACGGACGTCCCGGTCGAGCAGGCGCCGGCCCGCCTCCGCTCCCTGATCGCGGACGAGTGATCGGCCGCCCGGACACCGGCTCAGCCCGACCCGGGCAGCGCCCCGGCCGAGGCGCGCTCGGCGGGCGTGAGGTAGAGAGAGCATGCGTAGGCCACGACCGCTTCGCGCCCGGACGCGTCGGCCTTCGAGGAGGCCAGGAGCAGCTGGGCGGTCAGCGCGCTCAGCGCGCGGCCCGTCAAAGTGGCTCCGCCGCTCAGAGCCGGCGGAGCGGCCGGGCCGGAGCGGCCGTCGGGGGCCCCGGCCGCCAGCATCGACGACTGGAGCCTGGCCACCGATTCGATCCGGGCCGTCTGCCGGCTGCGCTGCGCCGGCGCCAGTTGGGCCGCGTCCGTTTGAAGCCACTGGCGCGCGGCCTCCGCCATGCGCACCGAGTCTCCGTTCGCGGCGCTGGACCCGGCCGCGGCGGGATCGGCCGTTCCGCAGGAGGCCCGTCCGCCGAGCACGGGAGACGCGTCGATCGCCGTCAGGCGCGATCCCAGGGCGATCGAGGCGTAGGAGGCCCGGTCCCCCTCGGGGGCCTTCGAGGAGGCGGCCAGCGCCGAGGCCGACACGTCCTGGAGCTGCGCCACCAGGCTCGCCCCGTCGACGCCGACGGGGGCCGCCGTGGCGACCGGCGGATTGGTGCGGCCCGAAGGCGCCCCGCTCGGCCACGGCCTCCACACGCCGCCCACGGCCGCGGAATAGGCCTTGGCGCGGTCGGCGATCGTCGCGTACTGGGGCACTTCGGGATGGGCCGTCTGCAGCGCGGAGGCCGAGGCCCGCAGCCGTGCGACCTTCTCCGCCAGACCCTGGCGGGCGCGCTCGCCGGCGGAGGCCGCGGGGACCGCGGCGTCCCGGTCGTCCAGACGCACCCCCGCCAAGGCCAGGGATCCGCAGACCACCGCTATCGCCAGGACCGTCCCACCCGCGAGCATCCACCGGGTATCTCTATCCGCGTGTTGCATAGCACCGCCTTGCCACGTATCCTCCGGCTTTCTGGGTAGGGTAAGTATATGGCATCACCAAAGAAGACGCGGAGGGCGGGGCGCGCGCACGACCGCCGGGGGCCGGGCGGCCCCCCGGCGCGACGGGACGGGCGGAGCGGCGAGATCGCCTCGCGGATCGCGGGCGAGCTCGAAGCGATCGTCGCCGGTTCGGGCCTCTACCTCGAGGAGGTCAGGGTCGGCCGGTCGGGTCGGGGGATGGTCGTCAGGGTGATCGTCGACCTGCCCTCGGGACCGGGCGGGGTCGGCTCCGACTCGCTCACCGAGGTCTCACGCGCGATATCCGCCCGCCTCGACGACGTCGACCTGGTCGAAGGCTCCTACACTCTGGAGGTCTCCACCCCCGGGGCTGAGCGCCCTTTGACCGATCCCCGTCACTTTTCGCGGGCGGAGGGCCGTCTCGTCGCGCTCACCCTCGCCGACGGCTCCGGGCTCGACGGTCGCTTGCAGAACCTCGACGGTGATACGGTGAGTGTTCGCGCGAATGGTCGATTGCACACCGTGCGCATCGCTGAGATCTCATCCGGGCGGATGCGGGTGGACATGGGCAAGGCCGAGTCGAAGGCTGTCGAGGAAGGTGAGGACTGAAGCCATGGATATTCAGATGAACGAGCTGCGGATCGTCGAGAGCGAGCTCGGCATCAGCGTCGATGTGCTCGTCGGGGCGATCGAGGACGCCCTGCTCCATGCCTATCAGCGTGTGCCCGGCGCCGTCCGCGGCGCGCGGGTGGAGATGGACCGCTCGACCGGCAAGGTCACCGTCTATGCGCCAGAAGTCGACGAGAACGGCGAGATGATCGGCGAGTTCGACGACACCCCCGGAGACTTCGGACGCATCGCCACCGCCACCGCCCGCTCGATCATCGCGCAGCGGCTGCGCGACGCCGAAGCCGACAGGGTCCTCGGCTCCTTCAAGGGCAAGCAGGGGGAAGTGGTGTCGGGCACGGTTCAGCACAACGCCCGCGGCGACGGCCGCGACATCCTCGTCGACGTCGGGGAGCACGAGGCGATCCTGCGCGCCGAGGAGCAAGTGCCGACCGAGCGTTTCCGCCACGGCGACAGCATCCGCGCCCTCGTCCTGGACGTCTCGATCAGCCCGCGGGGGGCCTCCGTGCGCCTCTCGCGCACCCACCCCGACTTCGTCCGCCGCCTCTTCGAGCTGGAGGTCCCCGAAATCGTCGACGGAACGGTCGAGATCGTCGCCCTCGCGCGCGAAGCCGGGCACCGCTCGAAGGTCGCCGTGTGGTCCGCCCAGGCGGACGTCAACGCGAAGGGCGCCTGCATCGGCCACAACGGCCAGCGCGTCCGCGCCGTCACCATGGAGCTCGGCGGAGAGAAGATCGACATCGTCGACTACGACGACGAGCCGGCGAAGTTCATCGCCGCGGCCCTGTCCCCCGCCCAGGTCCTCCGGGTCGACATCCTCGACAGGGACCAGCGCCTGGCCCGCGCCGTCGTGCCCGACGGGCAGACCTCCCTGGCGATCGGGAAGGAAGCCCAGAACGTCCGCCTCGCGGCCAAGCTCACCAACTGGTCCATCGACATCCGCAAGGAATCCGAGGATCCCGGCGCGGATGGGTGAACGTGAGCGGTTCCTCGCGTCCGCTCCGCGGCCGGCCGGGCGTTTTCCCGGCGAAAGCGTTATGATACCCGAGGACGTTCTTGGCCGGGGGAGGTGCATGTGGCTCCTCTGCCGCGCACATGTGTAGGGTGTAGGGCCAAGGACGACCGTGCACGCCTCGTCCGCGTGGCCGTCGACGCATCCTCCGCGGTCGTCGACGAGCGACGCGTACTGCCCGGCCGGGGTGCGTGGGTTCACCCGGATCCCGCCTGCCTGGCCAGGGCCCTTCGCACGCGAGCCTTCGATCGCGCTCTCAGAGTGCGGGGGATCGACGTGTCCTCGCTTCATGCGTGGCGTGAAGCCATTGTGGGCGGCGTATGAACGCCGCCGCGAGTGCCGAGACAAGAAAGCGGGTAGGAAGCCGATGGGAACCCGATGAGTGCCCAGCGATGAGCTGCCAGCAATAGCGGGCCTGCGCGCGGCGCGGGCCCCACACGAAGGAGAATTGTGGCCAAGGTCCGTGTCCATGAACTCGCCAAGGAACTGGGCATCACGAGCAAGAAGCTGCTCGAGGTGCTCAAGGCAAGCGGTGAATTCGTCAAGTCCGCCTCGTCGACCATCGAGGCGCCCGTCGTGCGCAAGGCGCACGAATACCTCGAGACTCATCCCGAGCTGATCGAGAAGAAGAAAAAGAAGAAGCCCGCCGAGCGGGGGCACGCCAAGTCCTCCCGCGAAGGGGGGGAGCGGCGCTCCGCCCCGCAGTCTCGCGCCGGACGGGGGGCCGCGAACGGCCAGGAGGGCGCCGAAGCCCGAGCGGACAGGCCCTCTCGACCCGCCCCCAAGCCCGCAACCCCCGGGGCTGCGGCTGCCAAGCCGGCGCCCGGGCCCGCCGCGGGCACCTGCCCGGAGGCCGGCTGCGGAGAGGGGGACGAGGCCTGCCCAGGCGCCTGAGGCTGCCCGCCGCCGCGCAGCATGTCCAGCGTACGGGGGTCGACCGTCACGGTCTCCATGGAGTGCGCGGCGTCCGACATCTCGGCCTCCGCCGCCCGGCCCGGTTGCCCGCCCTGGGCCGCGGGCGCCGATGAGGGCCGGCCCGCGCCCGACGCATGGGTCGAGGGGGCGTTGGTCTGCGGTTTCTGGGGTTCCGACACGACGAGACTCCTTCGACAGGGCACCGGGATGATCCCGAGTGCGTATGACGTGTCAAGCCTACGACGTCAGGCTACTCATTTTGAGGGGGAACCGCAGACAGCATAATGTTCGTCGGATACTCGCCAGTCCCGCCCGGACGCGTGCACCATACGCCCTCGGCCGCTTTCACCGGGACCTGCTCGCGCCCGCGCCGACACCGGCCCGCCTCAGCCCGGCGCGCCCGCCGTCGAGGCCCGCACGACGAGCTCGGGGGCGAAGGACACGTGCCGGGCCTCGGAGCCGTCGGCGAGCAGGAGGTCGGCGGCGGCGCGGCCGATGTCGCGCATCGGCACGTGGACGCTGGTCAGCGGCGTGATGAGCTCGGAGGCGATGTCCACGTCGTCGTAGCCGACGATGGCGACGTCGTCGGGAATGGCCAGCCCACGACGGCGGATCTCGCGCATGGCGCCGATGGCGAGCTGGTCGTTGGCGCAGAAGAGCGCCGACGGCGGGGGGTCGGCCCGGAGGAGCTCGGCGGCCCCCACGGCTCCGGCGTCGGCCGTGTAGCCCTGCCCACCGCTGGCCGCCTCGACCTCCCGGAGGACCTCGGCGGGGTCGAGCCCGGCCTCCGACAGCGCCGCCAGCACGCCGTCGCGGCGGTCGATGGACTGGCGCACCGACAGCGGCCCGTTGACGAAGCCGATGCGGCGGTGGCCGAGCTCGACCAGGTGGGCGACGGCGGCGCGCGCGCCCGCGACGTCGTCGCCGGAGACGGTGGGCAGCTCCTCCGAGATCGGCGGGTGGTCCATGAGGACGATCCGGATGCCGCGTCCGGCCAGGACCGCGAGGTTGTCGAGGGTGGAGGTCGAGGGCGTCACGATGACGCCGCGCACGTCCAGGCCGGCCAGCAGGCTCATGAGCTCGCGCTCGCGGTCGGGGTCGGAGTCGGTCGAGCCCAGCATGGGGACCCGGTTGTCCTCGCGCAGGCGGTCCTCGATCCCGCGGGCGGCCTCGGTGAAGAAGGGGTTGGAGATGTCGTGGACGAGCACCCCGACCAGCGAGGAGCCGCCGTGGCGCAGGCGCCGGGCGGTCTCGGAGCGCACGAAGCCGAGCTCGTCGATGGCCGCGCGGACCCGCTCCAGGGTCGAGTCGGCCACGCGCTCGGGGTGGTTGAGCGCGTGCGAGACCGTGCCCACGGAGACGCCGGCCCTCTCGGCGACGTCGCGCACTGACGGATGAGCCACGGCACCCCTCCTTAATCCCGACTCACAGTCCAGTCTCGCACTCCCGCCTCGTCGAGCGGCCCTCCCCGCAGGGTACGGCACCGTCGCCCGGCGGGCAGTGTCTTCAAGAGCACCATCCGCGGGCACGTCGTCCGACCCGCCGCAGGCAGACGCCTCCCGGCGGTCGCAACCCCGAAGAAACGATTCAAAACACCTCGGAACGCGGTTGCCGCCCCCACGTACACATGCTATCGTTCCGGATTGATACGTTTCAACACCGTGGCTCCGCCACGAGACCCGGGGAGGCGCCGGCCCTCCCGCCGCCCTTCCTGTTCAAAGGAGAACACGTGCCCTCGCAAACCCGCTCCGTGACGCCGCCCAACCCCTGGGTCGTCGGCGTCGTCTCCGGCATGGCGTCCTACATCGACTCCTGCGCCATCGTGTCGTCCGGAACCGCCCTGGTCATCTACCAGATGGCCATGGGATTCGGCGACGGCCAGTACGGCATCGCCTCCATGGCGATCACTCTCGCCATCGCCTGCGGCGCCCTGTTCGGCGGCCGCCTCGGCGACCGCTTCGGCCGCAAGCCGGTCTTCTCCGCAACCATGCTCGTCATCGCCGTCGGAGCGCTGTGCCAGGTCTTCGCAGCCAACTTCGGCATGCTCCTGGCAGGCACGATCCTCGTCGGCCTGGGCACCGGCGCCGACCTGCCCGTCTCGCTGGCGAATATCGCCGAGACCTCGACCGACTCCAACCGCGGCAAGATCATCGGCCTGTCCAACATCCTGTGGACCGTGGGCATCGTCGGCGCCATCGCCTGCGCCTCGGTCGTCGGCAACTGGGGGAAGCTGGGCGGGCAGATCCTCTACGGGCAGGTCGGCGTCATCGCGATCATCGTCCTGCTCGCGCGCCTGCCCATTCCCGAGTCCCACGTCTGGCTGGAGGCCCAGGCGGAGAAGAAGGCCGGCAAGGAGACCGTCCGGGCCGAGCGCGCGCAGCTGTCGATGCTCCTGAGGCGCCCCTACCTCAAGCCCTTCCTCGCACTCATCCTCTTCTACTCCCTCGTCAACATCCCGGCCAACACCGGCGGCCAGTTCACCACCTGGATCAACGTCAACATCATCGGCATGGACGTCGCCTTCTCAAGCCAGATCGGACTGCTCCTCATGCCCCTGGGATTCGTCTGGGGCATCTGGTTCATGAGGATCGTCGACACCCCCCGGCGCATGCCCTACTTCTACCTCGGCGCCGCCTGCTACGCCGGCTCCTACTTCATCTACATCCTGGGCGGCTTCCACGTCTGGAGCTACGTCGCGGTCACCGTCGTCAACGGGCTCGGCAGCGGCTTCGCCTTCGAGGGCATCATGAAGGTCTGGACGCAGGAGTCCTTCCCCACCCTCCTGCGCACGACGGCGCAGGGCGCCATCATCTCCGTCGCCCGCGTCATCGCGGCGCTGACGGCGGCCTTCACCCCGATCCTGCTGCGCCTGAGCCCGCAGATGGCCTACCTGGCGCTCGCCGCCATCGCCGTCGTCGGCTACGCGTTCGCGATCTGGGGATTCCGGGGCAAGCAGCGCAACGAGTTCCAGGTCGAGGGCCACGCGGAGGCGGACGTCGCCGCCGCCGAGGAGGCCGACGTCGACTTCACCGTCCCGGCCGAGCCCGCACACTCCGACTGAGACCCGCCCACCACCCCGCCCCGGCAGCCCCGGCCGGGCCATGCGTAGGCGCCCCGCTCCACGGCCTGGCGCGCCTGAGCCCCGTCCCGGCCGAGCCCCGGGGTGGTGCGCGCACGCACGAGCGGGGCCACGGCGCCGGGGGTCCGCGCGCCCGGGAAACGTGAACGTACCTTTGCAACGTCAACGTACCTTTCTCCCATCTTACTGGGGATAGAGCTCAGTAGGGTGGGAGAAAGGTACGTTCATGCGACGAACTTCCGTTGACGCTGGGGCGCCCGGCCCGCCCGAACCGCCGGGTGCGCCCGGGAGCGCTCTGGTGCGCCCTGGTGCGCCCGGGAGCGTGCCCGCCGACGGCGCGCGGCACGCAGGAGAACGGCGCCGACGGGGTGAACGCGCGCCCCTCGGCGCAGGCGTCGCCCAGCATCGGGGGCGCGGGCGCAGCGGGGCAAGCACTGACCTCCTCACTGTTGACCTGACGGAGAGGGTCGGGGGCGCGGGCGCAGCGGGGCAAACACCCTTGTGAAACGGTTCAATCCCGGTTATGCTGTCCCCGTCGCAATCCCTACCGGGCGGGCCGCGGCCCGCCTCCAGGTCCGCCCCAGTCACTGACGACCAGGAGAACCACATGACCACCCCGACCCTGTCCGACCTGAGCCCCGAGGCGCGCAGCCTGCTGGAGAGCCAGACCATCGAGCTGCCCAGCTGGGCCTTCGGCAACTCCGGCACCCGCTTCCGGGTCTTCACCACCGCAGGCGTGCCCCGCAACCCCTTCGAGAAGATCGACGACGTCGCCGAGGTCAACCGCCTGACCGGCATCACCCCGCGCGTCTCCCTGCACATCCCGTGGGACAGGGTCGAGGACTACGACGCCCTGCGCCGCCACGCCGAGGACCAGGGCATCTCCATCGGCACCATCAACTCCAACGTCTTCCAGGACGAGGACTACAAGCTGGGCTCCCTGTGCAACCCCGACGAACGCATCCGCGCCAAGGCGGTCGCCCACCACCTGGAGTGCATCGACATCATGCGGGCCACCGGATCGCCGGCCCTGAAGATCTGGCTGGCCGACGGCACGAACTACCCCGGCCAGGACTCCATCCGCGAGCGCCAGGACCGCCTGGCCGACTCCC
>ERZ773070.729-NODE-729-length-22673-cov-79.410470_pt1 | contig 22673 bp, 19 predicted proteins | sample MGYA00580618_ERZ773070 | MGnify/ENA primary metagenome ERZ773070 (study PRJEB29015, sample SAMEA2738023) | human oral metagenome | biome: human oral; feature: human-associated habitat; material: dental | place: China | collected 2019 ... | reverse complement strand
AGTCCGTCGAGGGCGCCCACTGGGTGGGCCGCGAGGAGGCCGAGGAGGAGATCCGTCAGTCCTTCCAGCGCGAGGCCGACCGCGTCGCCCACGAGGGCCACTGACACGCACAGCCCGAGTTGGCGGGGCGGGGCGGCATACGCGCTCCGCCCCGCCCCCGTTTTAGAGGCGCACCGCGTAGGGCATGACGCCGGAGTAGCGCATGGAGGTGACGCGCACAGTCATGCCGAAGGTCGGCGCCTCGATCATCGTGTCGTCACCCAGGTAGATGGCCACGTGGTAGATGCCGGACTGGCTGCCGTCGGAGGACCAGAAGACGAGATCCCCGGGCTGGGCGGCGTCGAGCGGAACCAGGGAGCCCTCCCCGTACTGCACGCGTGAGGAGTGCGTGAGCTCCACGCCGGCGGCGGCATAGGAGACCATCGTCAACCCGGAGCAGTCCAGGCCCGCAGCCGACTCCCCGGCCCACACGTAGGGGGTGCCGAGGTAGCCCATGGCCGCGTTGATGGCGGTGGAGGCGGCGCTTCCGGAGTGCGACGGCGCGGGCGCAGGCTCCGGGGCCGGTGCGGGTGCAGGTGCGGCCTCCTCCTCTTCGGCCGCCTCGGGCTCCGGCTGGGAGGTGGTGGCTGGCTCCTGGGCGGAGGACTGGGGGCTCGGGCTGGGCTGGCTCGACTGCTCCTGGGGAGCGGGGGCCGACTCCTGGGGCTGGGCAGCGGCCTGCTCGGCCTGCTTCTGAGCGAGGTCGGCGGCGGCCTTCTCCGAGGCAGCCTTGGCGGCGGCCTGGGCGGCCGCCAGCGGGTCGTCCTGCCCGGACCCCTCAGCCGGGCCGGCGGGCTCGGCCCCCCGGACGGGGACGAGGCCGGCATCCGGGCGGCCGTCGAGGCGGCGGAGGCCTCGGGCGCGGCGGTGCGGATGAGCTGGTACGCCCCCGACGGGGGCATCCGGACCGCCGGCGCCCTCGAGGACCTGCCGGCCTGGAGCACCTCGAAGATCCCGCTCGCCCTGGCGGTCATCGACTCCGGCCAGGGCGAGGCGCAGGCCGACTCGGTCGCCCTGGCCCTCGAGGAGTCCGACAACAGCGCAGCCGACGCCCTGTGGATGTCCCTGGGCGGCACGGACGCGGAACGGGCCGATGCCGTCACGCAGGTGCTGCGCCGGGCGGGGGACGGGACGACGACGGTTCCGGCCGAGCAGCTCGCCGCCGGCTTCTCGATCTTCGGGCAGACCCAGTGGACGACCGACGCCCAGGTCGGCTTCCTCTCCCAGCTGCCCTGCCTCGACGGGGCGGACGAGGTGATCGCCGACATGGGCCGGGTCGATCCCGCCCAGGCCTGGGGCATCGGCTCGCGCCCCGGCGCCGTCCACAAGAGCGGCTGGGGCCCCTCGCCCGCCGGGGGCTACATGGCGCGCCAGCTCGGCTGGTACACGAACCCGGCGGGCCAGCGGGTGCTCGTCGCCATGGCGGCCCAGGACGCCGACGGCTTCGAGGCGGCCACGGCCGTGCTCGACCGGCTGGCCGCCTCCCTCGGGTAGGCCCCGCCCGCGCCGTGCGGACGATCGGGTCGGGCCGCGCCCGGCCCGTTGACTTGTCGATGGCCCCGTCGGGAGGGGTCACGGCCGCCGGGCACGGCACCGCCAGCGACCGCGCCCCGACCCCCGCCCCTCTCGTCTCGGGCGGACCGCCGTCAGCTCCGGATGTAGACCACGGCTCCGTTGCCGCCGGAGCAGGTCGTGTACCCGGCGACGGTGGCGCACCCCATCGTGTACTTCTCGTTGGTCACCGGGCTGTAGGCCTCGACCGTCTGGGTCGAGGCCCTGTCGCTCCGCTGCCAGGCGTCGGCGACGTTGAGGGCGAACTCGCAGCTGGTCCGGTCGTTGCCGGCCGCGACGCTCGAGGAGCACTCGACGGCGCCCGCGGGCCAGCCGAGCGCCGACGAGCTCGTCGCGCTGGGAGCGGTCGTCGAGTACGAGTACGACGAACTCGGCGCGACGCCGCCGGAGCCGCCCGGGCTCCGGGGGGCCAGGCCGGCGAGGATGCCGACGCCGGCGATCATGCCGATGGCCACGATGACGTAGATGGACACCCTCACGAGCTCGGGGATCCAGAAGGCCAGCCAGTGGGGCCTCGTGGGGAGACTGAGCCGCTTGGCCCGGCTCGTGCTGATGAGGCACGGGATGAGGCCGAAGAGACCGAAGAAGAAGGTGATGATCGCCGTGACGGCCGGGTGCAGGGGCTCGGCGGGCGGCACGTGACTCGGGTGGCCGGCGCCGGGGCATCCGTTCGCGCGCCCCGGCTGCGGCGCCCCGCAGCGCGGGCACCGCGCCGTGTCGGGAGCCAGCAGGAGCCCGCAGTTGAAACAGGCGAATCCACCGTTCACGGGACTGCTCATCGTCGACCACCTCAGATTCGCGGCCCGCGCCCACCGCACGGACCCGCGATCAGGGTACCGGGAGCACCGCCGAAAGCACGGAACGGGGCCGGCGGAGCACGGGACGGGACAGACGGGGCACGGGACGGGACCGACGACCGGCCGGCCCCCCTCGTCCCCCTCACCGCTTCCCACCCCACTTCCGTGCTCGCACCCCACCTCACCTCCCCGCTCCCACCTCACCTCTGCGTCGGCACCTCGGGCACGACCCGGGTGTCAACACGGAAATGAGGTGGGAACGGGAGAGGGACGGACGACAGGGCACAGGACAAGAGGGCTGATGCGGGCGCAGGAGGACGGGCCCCGAACGGAGAGGGACGGACGGCGGCGCGGCAGGATGGGGCCATGGGCTCCTTCACCGATCTGCTCGCGGCGGGCCCGGTCGTCCTGGACGGGGCGATGGCCACCGAGCTGGAGGCCCGGAGCGTGCCGATGCACGAGAGCCTGTGGTCGGCGGCGGCCATCGACTCGGCGCCCGAGGCGATCGGCGCAGTGCACGCCGCGTATCTCGACGCGGGCGCCCGGGTCATCGAGACGAACACCTACCAGGCGTCCGTGCTCGGCCTGACCGATGCCGGGGCGCGACCGGCCCAGGCGCGCGGGCTCATCCGCGACGCCGCCGAGCTCGCCCGCCTGGCCGTCGAGGACCGGGCCGACCGGCGCCCCGGGCGACGCGCGCTCGTGGCCGGCAGCATCGGCCCCTTCGGCGCGTACCTGTGCGACGGCTCGGAGTACACGGGCACCTACGAGCTGAGTCCCGCCGAGTACCGCGTCTTCCACGTCGAGCGCGTCCGCGCCCTCGCAGAGGCCGGCGTCGACGTCCTCGCCGTCGAGACGATGCCCCGGCTGGACGAGGCTCGCGCACTCGTCGGGCTCATCACGGCCGAGACCGACCGCCCGGCGTGGGTCTGCTTCCAGGTGCGCCGCGACGGCGGCCCGGTGGTCCTCGCCGACGGCACGCCCCTCGTCGAAGCCACCCGATGGGCGCAGGAGGAGGACACGGTGGCGGCGGTCGGCGTGAACTGCGTCGCGCCGGCCCTCGTCGCCCCCGCGCTGGAGACGCTCGCCTCCGGCACCGGCAAGCCGCTCGTCTGCTACCCGAACTCGGGGGAGGCGTGGGACGCCCGGTCCCGCCGCTGGAGGCCCGCCCGGACCCCGGTCGACTGGGCCCGCCTCGTACCGGGCTGGCTCGCCTCGGGAGCCCGCCTCATCGGCGGCTGCTGCCGCACGCGGCCGGCCGACATCGCCCGGATCGCCGCCGCCCTCCGATGATCGGGGATCGATCAGGGGCGCTTCCCAGCATCCTGCCAGGAAGTCACAGCCGTTTCCCAGCAAACCGCCCGGTCAGGGACTTCATCACCCGTCCGGCCATGCGGCGGGCCCCGGGGAGCGCCGCGGGCCGCCCGACGCGCTCCGCCCACGACCCGATCCGTGCTATTCATCACCTGTGAGGGCCTCGTCGGCGGGGCGTCGGCGGACGATCCCGCACGACGACCACCCGTCCGGGACAGGGGGAAGCGAAGCGACCATGAGCAGCGGCATCCTGCACCGCACGAGCGCCACCACGACGGCGGCGCCGCACAGCGACAGGCGGCCGGGCGCCGTCCATGCGCGGGCCGTCGCCGAACTCGACATGGAGCGCCGGATGATCGAGGACCGCATCCGCTTCCCGATCCCGCACCTCGCGGCGCGGGCCCCGTGGACCCGCCGCCATGCGCTGCGCTGCGCGACCGCCGTCGAGGCCGCGCTCCTCGCCGTCCTGCTGACCACTGGCGCCGGCACGAACCCGGGCCGCCTCGTCGCGACCGTTCCGGCCGCCCTCCTCCTCGGCGGCCTGGTCGTCCTGGCCGTGAACATCGTCGTCATCCCGTACCGCAACGAGCGTCTGGGCGCCGCCAACGGGCGCATCGACGAGCGCAACGAGAGCATCCGCATCGAGAACCGCCGCATGATGGCCGAACTGGCCCGCATCGACGAGCGCCGCGCCGGGCTCGACGCCTGGTTCGCGCGGTGCGCGGCCGCAGGGCGGATCGTCCCCGGTTGCTGAGAGGGCCGTCCCGGGGCGCCGGAGGGCGCCGGGCCTTATCCTTGGGTGGGCCCGCGCCGGGCCGACCGCCCCGAGGATCCGAGGAACCGAACGCGTCATGACCGCTGTCCCCGCACCGCGCATCCGCGGTGATGCGCTCCGATGGCGCGATGACCTGCGCACCGGCGCGCTCTGGTGGGCGCTCAGCCGGGCCTTCTTCCTCGCCCTGGCGGCGGCCCTCGGCGCGGCCGGGCGCGCCGTGCGGCCCTCGGCGGGCGGGCCGTGGCCGCTGAACGCCTACGTGCGCTTCGACGCCGGGCACCTGCTGCGCATCACCGAGTCCGGCTACTTCACCCCCGACAACGGCGTCAACGCCTACGACGAGGCCTTCTTCCCCGGATACCCGTTCCTCTCGCGGGTCGCCGCGCGGACCATCGGTCTGGGCAGGCTCGACGTGGACACGGCCGTGGCCGGTGCGACGGTCGTCACCTGGCTGGCGGCCCTCGGCGCCGCCGTCCTCCTCGCGCGCATCGCCCGCGAGGAGCTGCGCATCAGCCCGCACGCGGCGGCCGCCGCCTATCTTCTCGGGCCGTACGCGCTCTTCCTCATGGCCCCCTACACCGAGGCGCTCTTCGGCCTGTGCACGCTGTCGGCCTGGTACCTCGCCCGGCACCGGCACTGGTGGTGGGCGATCGCTGCGACGGCACTGGCCTGCGCGGTGCGGGTGAACGGCCTGTTCGTCGTGATCATGTTCGCGGTCATGATGCTCCGCCGGCCGGACGACGGCGGGCCGAGCCCCCGCGTCGGGTGGCGACGACTGCTCGGCCTGGGCATCCCGGTGTGCGCGCCGCTGGCGTACTTCGGCTATCTGTGGGCCCGCACCGGGGACGTCTTCTACTGGATGACGGCACAGGAGCTGGGCTGGGGACGCGGCTCGGCCTGGTTCGGCCGCGTCCTGGTCGCCAGCGCCCGGCACATCGGCGCTGCGGAGACTCGCGCGGTGGCCTGGCAGCAGGGACTCGAGTTCGTCTTCCTCGTCGTCTTCTGCGCCGCCCTGTGGTGGTGCCTGCGCCGTGGCCGCGCCGAATGGGCGGTCTTCGTCTGGCTCACCCTGTACAGCCTGTGCCGGGGGCCGGTGCTCCTGTCCCTGCCCCGCAACGGGCTCGACTGCTTCCCCGTCGTCCTGGCGATGGGAGCCGCGCTGGGCAGCCGTCGGTGGCGCTGGCCGCTCGTCGCCGCCGGGCTCGCCGTCGCCGTGATCAACACGGCGACGATCCTCGCGGACCAGTGGACGGGATGAGGGCCCGCGCGGAGGACGCCGCGCGGGGTCACTGCTCGTCGTCGGTCGATTCGACGGTCTGGGCCTGAACGGGGCTCGGCTGGATCACCAGGGGCCGGCTGATCCCGGCCGCATGGGCCTCCTCGGGGCTGATGACGGTGATACCGCCGAGGGCGATCGCCGCGGCGAGGCCCAGGGCCTCGAGGGAACGCCGGATGCCGGGACGACGGCCGGCGCCGTTCCTCCCGATGCCGCTCTTGCCGGTACTGCTCCTGTCGGTGCTCATGACCCCACCGTGGGCGCCGGATCAGTGCTGTTCCTGTGAACCCTCTGTACGGTTCTTGTGACGAACGGCCTCCCCGCGGCGCCGCCGGAAGAATCCGGGACGCCCCTACGACCGGCGGATTAGTCTGGTTCCGACAGGGGCGGGCCGAGCCGCCACCGCGACAGCGCCGGAACCACCGGGCGCCAGAACCACCGGGCGGGAGGAGGGGCCGATGCGCGAGGACCCCGCCGAGCTCGCCGCCCGGCTGCGACCCAGTCGCCAGGACGGCGACCACCCGCGCCCCGTCCTCGTGCGCCCGCAGTGGGCCCCGCTCGACGGCCCTGCCGGCTTCGCCACCGACGACGAGGGCGTCGGCCTCGACGAGCGCTGGTGGGAGCGTCCCGAGCGCCTCGACCGGACGATCACCCTGCCCTTTCCTCCGGAGTCGCGCGCCTCGGGCATCGCGGACGAGCGCCCGCACCCCGTCGTGTGGTACCGCATCGCGTTGCCGACCGAGCGGCTCGCGGCGGCCGGTCATCGGCCGGGGCGGCGTCTGCTGCTGCACTTCGGCGGCGTCGACTACCACGCGATCGTGTGGGTCGACGGCGTCGAGGCCGGCTCCCACGAGGGCGGGCAGAGCCCCTTCGCCCTCGACGTCACCGATGCGCTGACCGGCGGCGGCCCGCACACCGTCGTCGTCCGCGCCTGGGACGACCCGCACGACCGCAGTCAGCCCCGCGGCAAGCAGACCTGGCGCGACGAGCCCGCCGGCATCTGGTACCAGCGCTCCACCGGCATCTGGCGGCCGGTGTGGATCGAGTCGGTGCCGCCGGTGCACGTGCGGCGGATCCTCTGGCGCACCCCGGCCGCCGAGGAGGCCGTGACGGCGGTCATCGAGCTGAACCGCCGCCCACGACGGCCACTGCCGCTGCGCCTCGGCCTGGCCCACCGGGGTCGGCCGCTCGCCCGCGCCTCGGCAGTCGCCCGCGAACGGATCACGACGGTGCGGCTGACGGTCCCCGGCGGCGCCGGGCTGCGCTGGGGCCCCGAGCACCCGGAGCTCGTCGACGCGGTCGTCGCCGTCGGCGACGACCTGGTGTCCTCCTACCTCGGGCTGCGGGAGATCGGCAGGACGCCCCGGGCGCTCACCCTCGACGGACGGCCGGTCTACCTGCGGCAGGTGCTCGAGCAGTGCTACTGGCCCGACTCCCTGTTCTCGGCCCCGAGCGCCCGGGCCCTGGCCGACGAGGCCGAGCTCGTCCTGCGTCTGGGCTTCAACGGCATGCGCATCCACCAGCAGAGCGCCGATCCGCGGCTGCTGCACTGGGCCGACCGGCTCGGCCTGCTCGTCTTCGGCGAGATCGGCGCCGCCCACGACTTCGACTCCGAGGCGGTGCGCCGACTGCGGCGCGAGTGGGCGCAGGTCGTCCGGGCGAACCAGGGGCACCCCTCGATCGTCTGCTGGGTGCCGGTCAACGAGTCGTGGGGCTTCCCCGACATCCCCCGCCGCCCCGAGCAGGCCCGCGCGGCCGCGGCGCTCGCGCGGCTGACGCGCAGCATCGACCCCTCGCGGCCGGCCCTGTCGAACGACGGCTGGCACCACGTCGACTCGGACCTGCTCACCGTCCACGACTACGACGCGAACCCCGCCCGCCTGCGGCTGCGCTACCGCGGCCGCCAGATGGAGCGCTGGATCGCCCCGGGCGTGCTCGGACCGGCACGCGCCTTCGTCGTCGTCGGCTCGGACCAACCGGTCGATCTTCCGGTCCTGCTCGACGAGTTCGGCGGCGTCGACTTCCGTCCGGACGGCGGACGGGGCTGGGGCTACTCGACCGTGCGCACGCGCGGTCGGTTCGTACGACGGATCGGGGAACTCGTCGCAGCGGTGCGGGCGAGCGACGCGCTGGGCGGTTACTGCTGGACGCAACTGACCGACACGGGCCAGGAGACCAACGGCCTGTGCGACGAGAACCGGCGGCCGAAGGCCCCGGTGCAGGAACTGGCGGCCATCTTCGGCCAGGACCCGCAGCCGCCGACCCGGGCCGGGAACTGAGCCGCGGGACCGGACGGGACCGGGGCCCGAAGGAATTCATCGCGTCTCGCCGGGCGCGCTTCCTCAGGCGTCGTCCCTCGTCAGGGAATCCTCTTCGCCGGGAGCGAGGCCCGCCGGAGCGCCGGCGGGCCGCCCTGCCCCGCGATCTGCACCGGAAGCCCTCGTCAGGAGGGGATCCGGCGCAGATCGGGGCGCGCAGCAGCCCCGAGGCACGAGTACGAGAGCATCTTCTTCAAGGGGATGGCCGCGGTTCCGTCACGGCTTCGCGGGCCTTCTCGCCCACCGGGCCGTGTCCCACCCCTCACCCCAGGAGGAGACACCAGGAGGGGACATGAGCGGGCTCGGGAAGGCGGGTCTGGGCCTGCTGGCCCTGGCCTTGGCGCTGCCCACGGCGTCGGGCATCGCCGCAGCGGACCCCGCGACGGACGACCCCTCGCCCCAGGCCGCCGGCACCGCCGGGGGAGCCTCGACCGCCGACGGGACGACCGGGGGCGCCGCCGACGCGCCCGCCGACGATGCGACGGGCACCCGCGCACTCGCCGATGACAGCGCCTCGGACGGGACCACCGACGGCGTGGCCGTGCACGAAGGGTGCTGACGGACCCGATCGGACGCACCACTGGACCGCAGGGGCCCGGAGCGTTGCGCTCCGGGCCCCTGCCGCCTCCGGCGCCGGAGCCCCTGAGCGGCCCCCGGATGTGCGTGCGCTGTGCGCTCCGGGGTGCAAAACTGTGAATCACTTAACTTTTCCCCATGTTTTGGCTACATTGGTTCGCGTTCACCCCCGATGAACGAGCGCACCCCCGCCATCCTCCGGATCATCACGGCACGGACCGAGCAGGGCCGGGTTCTCCGACTCCTGCGCAGACGCGGACGCGCACGTTCATCCCTGAATAGGAGTCCGACGTGAAGAAGACAACCAAGATCACCCTCGCCGCTGCGGCGTCCAGCATCGTCCTGCTCGCCGGAGCGGGGACGGCTCAGGCCGCCACGGGCCCGGCCAGGCCCGCATGCCACGAGCAACACCCGTGCCAGTGCCAGTGCCCGACTCCTTCCCAGCCCGACGAGACATCGGCTCCCTCCGAAACGCCGAGCACCCCCACCTGCACGGCCTCCCCCAGCACGTCGCCGTCCGCCTCGAACGCAACGCCGGACACCCCCTGCACGGCATCCTCGAGTCCGAGCGCGACGCCGAGCACCCCCACCTGCACGGCCTCCCCCAGCACGTCGCCGTCCGCCTCGAACGCAACGCCGGACACCCCCTGCACGGCATCCTCGAGTTCGAGCGCCCCCACCTGCGCGGCATCCTCCAGCACGGCGTCGTCCAGCACCTCCACGAGTGCCAGCTCCGAAGACAGCACGTCCGCCGACCAGCAGGCCACCAGCACCCCCTCAGGCACTGCCACCCCGAGCGCGGCCCCCTCGAGCACCACCTCCTCCAGCTCCAGCGCCACCCCGTCCGACACGGCCCCCTCGAGCTCCGCACCGACCAGCGCCGCCCCGAACGCGCCGCAGAGCACGAGCAGTTCCGCCCCCACCGCACCCAGCCAGCAGACCAAGACGAGCAAGCCGACCCGGCTCCCCCGCACCGGCTCTGACACGCTGGTCGGTCTGACCGGCGTCGGCGTGGCCGCCGCCGCGGGCGGCACCGCCCTCGCGATTCGTCGTCGTCGCCGCTGAGCGAACCAGAACCGGGACCGGCCCGAACCCCGGCCCCGGCCCGAGAGGGGCCCGGACCCGTTCCGGGCCCCTCATCGCGTCTTCGGCGCGGGGCCACTGCCGGTCGCGTCACGGGCCGGTCGCAGCGCGAGGCGGCCGTCCGCCGGCGCCGCCCCGCGGAGTCATCGGCGTCAGCTCGCGGCGCGTCAGCGCCCCTCCGAGGGAGCACCGGGCCCAGCACCGAAGAAGCCGAGAAAGCCGTCACCCCAGTGATGCCAGTGGCCCCATCGAGCCCTCTCCCCGAGGGACCTCATCCACGGCCCCGATCATCCTGTTCGCGCTTGTGGAGCCCCTTCTTCTCCCGGGAAACCGGGGAGGATCTCCGGGCCGACCCGCAGAAAGGGGAGAATGCTGAGCTCAAGCTGTGAAAAAGGTATGATTCCTCAGAATCCTCCGTTAGATTTGAGCTCATCCACCCGGCGGGCAGGCGCACCTCGTACCGCCCATCGGGGCGCGTCCCGGAGGACGTGGCCCACCAGGGCACAGCAGCCCCGGGGCGGCCCATCCAGGGACGCCCACCCGGAGGGTTCGTGCGCGTCCGCACGCCAACGGCACAGCAACGGCAGAGGAGTTCCGACGTGACACCACCGCACACCCTGGCACGAGCGGGCATCGCCCTCGCGGCGATCGCCCTCGCCCTGCCCGCCCCCGTGGCAGCCGCCCAGGCGGAACCGGACGCCTCCGGCACGGCATCGGACACGGCCTCGTGCACGGCGAGCGCCCTCGACGCGAGCACGCTCAACCTCTCCCTCACGACGAGCTCGGGCGCGGCGGCGACCAGCTACCACGGCGGCCAGAGCTACCTCGCGAACCTCATCGGACCCGTTGAGCCGTCCTGCGTCGGCGACCACCTCGACATCACGGTGCCCCCGGCCTTCGACGTCACCGGCGACCGCAGCTACCCGATCCAGTCGATCGACGGCAGCGCCCGGGTCGCCACGATGGACGTGACCACCGTCGGCGACGTGACGACCGCCCGCGTCACCTTCAACCAGACCGGCGTCGACATGGCCGCGACCGGCGAACTCACCCTGCGGGCCTATCTCGCGGTGAGTCTGGACAACACCGTGGCCCCCGGCCAGGTCGTCCAGACGGACTGGGACGTCAACGGCGTCCGCACCCCGATCTCCGTCAACGTCACCCGGTGCGAGAACTGCGACGCGCTGCCGACCTCGCTCGACACGTGGCTGTACTCCGATGCCGGGAACCAGGCCGGCGCCGACACCCTGCGCATCCATGCCGTCTCGCAGCAGCCCGCGGTGGGGCAGGCCGGCGCGACGAGCCCCACGACCTCGACCTTCACCATGACCGACACCCTCGAGGCCGGCTCCGGTCAGCGGCACGACTGCGGCACTCCGCTGCACTGGTCCTGGTACACCTCCAGGGATCAGAACGGCAACCCGAGCGACCTCACGAGCGGCACCGTCGGTACCGACGAGAGCGAGGTCGTGAACGTCACCGAGACCTCCTGCTCGGACACCGTCCGCAGCTACACCGCCACGGTGACCACCCCCGCCGGTGACGACGGCACCTACACGCCGGTCGCCACCCGGGTCCGCCTCCCGATCGTCATCGACGATCTCAACGGCAGCTACTCCGCCACCCTCACCGGCGACCAGGACGGCACTGCGCTGCCCTCGCGCCGGGCGTCGGTCCGGGCCTCGAACGGCGGCGGCAGGCTCATCAGCGACGCCGTCTCGATCGATGCGAAGGACGCCGACGGCCACGATGCGGACACCGCGGCCGACGCCGCCGACCTGACCAGCGCGAACGGCGCCGCCCGGCTCGTCCTCACCGTCCGCAACACCGGCGAGGAGCAACTGCAGAACGTGCGGATCGACGACTCGGTGGACACCGGCGACGCCACCGTCTCGAACCTCACCTGCGCCTTCCCCGACGGCACGACGGGCACCGTCTGGTCCGGGCCGTTCGAGGTCGGCGGGGAGTTCACCTGCACGGCCGACCTGTCGGGCGTCACGGCCGGCAGCGAGCACGCCGACACCGCGACGGTGACGGCCAACGGCGTGACGAGCGGCAACGAGGTGAGCGGACTGAACGGCTACCACGCGAGGGTGACCGGATGACCACGGCGACGCACGCGCCGTGACGGACCCGCGGCGGTGGGCACCGGGGTGATGCCCGCCGCCGCTGCGCGTGCGGATGGGTCGGGCAGAGGGCGGCCCCGCCCGACCCATCCGCACTTCGTCGTGCCCGCTGCACGGCCCGCCCCCCTCGGCTACGGTTGACCCACCCGGGCGAGTCCCGGCGGGCCCCGGCAAGTCTCAACCGGCGCTGCAGGCCGGACGACGGAACTGGGCCGCGCACAGGGCTCCGCACTAGGATTCGCAGAGGGTGAGCCGCACCGGCGTCTTGGTTGGAGGAGCACGTGGGTCTGTTCGACAAGGTCGAGAAGAAGCTCGAGGGCGCCGTCAACGGCGTCTTCGCCCGCGCGTTCAAGGGCGACGTGCAGCCCGTCGAGATCGCCTCCAGGCTGCAGCGCGAGCTCGACGCCGAGGCGCGGCTTCTGACGCGCGACAAGCGCCTGGTCCCCAACGACTTCCAGGTGCACCTGTCCCAGCACGACTACGACCGGCTGGCCCCCTACTCGCGCACGCTGAACGCCGAGATCGTCCCCGATCTGCGCTCCCACGCGGCCGAGCGCCACTACGTCTTCGACGGTCCGGTGAACATCGAGTACCTGCTCGACGAGTCGCTCAGCACCGGCCACTTCGAGATCACCAGCGCCGCCGTCGCCACCGTCGCCGAGACGAACGGCGCCGCCTCCTCGACGATGATCCGCCGCGCGCCCCTCGTCCTCGAGGTCAACGGCGTGCGGCACCCCCTCATGCCGCCCGGCTTCACCATCGGACGCGGCACCGAGGCCGATCTGCGCATCAACGACCCGGGGGTCTCGCGCATCCACGCGCGGGTGCGGATCGGCGAGAACGAGTACGGCGAGCTCGACATCGCCATCGAGGACCTGGGTTCCACCAACGGCATCGTCGTCAACGGGCAGCGCATCCAGCACTGCCGCCTCGACGACGGCTCGCGCATAGAGATCGGTTCGACGCGCATGCTCGTGCACTCCCCCGCAGGTTCGTGACGTGAGCACCATCCTCGCCGCCACCCTGAAGGTGGTCTTCCTGGCCCTGATGTGGCTGTTCATCCTGTTCGTGACGAACACCATCAGGACGGACCTGTTCGGCCGCACGGCGACCGCTGCGGAGCTGTCCGACGTCCCCGGCCCGACCGGGGCCAGACCCGCGGCACGTCGCAGGCGCCGCAGGGGGCCGAGCCGGCTCGCCGTCATCGCCGGCCGACGCACCGGGACCGAGGTGCCGCTCGACGGCGAGATCAGCATCGGACGCTCGGTCGACTGCGTCCTCGACATCGACGACGACTACGCCAGCGGCCATCACGCCCAGCTGTGGCAGGACTCCGCCGGCCGGTGGGTCATCACCGACCTGCAGTCCACCAACGGCACCTACGTCAATGGCGCGAAGATCGCCGAGCCCACCCTCGTGGGGCCGAACGACGTGATACGCATCGGACGCTCCCAACTGAAACTGGAGCGCTGATCCGTGACCGATTCCCAGACCACCAGGACGCCCGACGAGGACGCGACGAGGACCCACCGGGCGGTGCCCGCGCCCGGAGGGGATGCCCGCCCGCCCGCCGAGGGGACGCCGGAGACCGCCGGGCGGGAGCGTCTCAGCCTCGACACCAGCGCCCACTCGGAGATCGGCCTGGTGCGCAAGAACAACCAGGACTCCGCCTACACCTCGCCGACGATGATCGTCGTGGCCGACGGCATGGGCGGCGCGGCGGCCGGCGACCTCGCCAGCGCGGCGACCATCCAGGAACTGGCCCGCGGCGACACCCGCCACGAGGGCGAGCAGATGCTCGAGGCGATGGCCGGGATCCTCACGCGGGCCAACGACCGGCTCGCCGATCTCATCAACGCCGATCCGGAACTCGAGGGCATGGGCACGACGGTCTGCGGCGCCATGTTCAGCGGCACCCAGCTCGGCCTGGCCCACATCGGCGACTCGCGCGGCTATCTGCTGCGCAACGGCTCCCTCACCCGGCTGACCCACGACCACTCGTGGGTGCAGTCGCTCATCGACGAGGGCAAGATCACCCCCGAGGAGGCGGCGGTGCACCCGCACCGCTCGCTGCTGCTCAAGGTGCTCAACGGCCAGCCCGCCCACGAGCCGGACCTGCGCCTCGTCGACGTGCAGGCGGGCGACCGGCTGCTCTTCTGCTCCGACGGCCTGTGCGGCCTCGTCGAGGACCGCCAGATCCGCCGACTGCTGCGCGAGCGCACCCCGGCGGCCGCCGTCGAGGCGCTCACCCAGGCCGCCCACGAGGCGGGCGGCTACGACAACATCACGATCATCGTCACCGACGTCGTCCCCGCCTCCGAGGAGCTCGACGCGCGGCCGGGCACGATGATCGGCGCCGCCTCCACCGTCGAGGTGCCCCGCATCAAGCCGCCGTCCGGCGCGAACGAGACCACCGCCGTCCTCAGCGCATCCGGCACGAGGGCCGTCCGGCCCGGCGGGGACGACCAGGACGCGGACGGGCCCCGGCTCATCGACCCCGACGCCCGCGAGGACGTGCGCTACACGCCGATGATCGGGCGACGACGACGCCACTGGTCGGTCATCATCTCGGTCCTCATCGCCCTGGTCGTCCTCGCCGGAGGGCTGTTCGGGGCTTGGCGCTATGCGATGGGCCAGTACTACATCGCCCCGGCGGGCGAGCAGGTCGCCATCTACAAGGGCATTCCCGACACGATCGCCGGCCACGGGCTCGGCGGACTCGTCGAGCGGCGCGACACCAGGGTGGCCGACCTGCCCAGCTACTACCGCCAGAAGGTCAACGGCTCCGACATCAAGGCCGACTCCCTCGACCAGGCCCGCAGCCAGGCCGACTACCTCGACGAGCTCGCCCGGGTCTGCATCGCCCAGCGCGCCGAGAGCTCGCCCGCGCCCGACGAGGGCCAGGGCGGCGCGACGCCGAGCGGCGGCGCCTCCCCCTCGGCGTCGGCGAGCGGCTCGTCCGGCCCCTCCGAGCCACCGTCCATCCCGATCAGCGGATCGGTCAGCCCGGAGGACTGCGGATGAGCAGCACCGGCACGGGGCCCACGATCGTCTACCGCAAGCGCCGCAACGTCGAGCTGGCGCTCGTCGTCGTCGCCGCGCTCCTGGGGCTCGGCGGTTTCATGATGACGACCATCAACCTGAGCGGCGCCCTTCCGGCGAACCTGCCGTGGGTGATCGGCGGCTGGCTGGCCCTGTGCCTCGTCGCCCACCTGGCGGTGCGACTGCGCGCCCCGTGGGCCGATCCGGTGATCCTGCCGTGCGTACTGGCGCTCAACGGCCTCGGCCTGGCGATGATCTACCGCCTCGACCAGGACGAGCCGGTCTCGACCCTCGTCAACGGCCAGCTGCTGTGGACCGCCATCGGCATCGGCCTGTTCGTCGCGGTGCTCTGGGCCGTGCGCGACTACCGAGACCTGCAGCGCTACCCCTACGTGCTCTTCCTGGCCGGCCTGCTCCTCCTGCTCATGCCGCTGACGCCCGGCCTGGCCTCGTCGGCCAACGAGGCCAACGGCTCGCGCATCTGGATCTCGCTGGCGGGCTTCAGCTTCCAGCCGGCCGAGATCGCCAAGATCATCCTCACGCTCGCCTTCGCGTCCTACCTGGCGGAGCACCGCGACGTGCTCCAGCTCGCCGGGCGCAGCTGGGGCCGCTTCCGCATGCCCCGCGGCCGTGACCTGCTGCCCATCATGGTGATGTGGCTGGCCGCCGTGGCGGTCATCGTCTTCGAGAACGATCTGGGCACGGCGCTGCTGTTCTTCGGCCTGTTCGTCATGATGCTCTACGTGGCCACCAGCCAGGCCCGCTGGGTCGTCATCGGCGTCGTGCTCTTCGGGGGCGCGGGCGTCCTCGCCTACAGATTCCTGTACCACGTCCAGGTGCGCTTCTCGTCCTGGCTGGACCCGTTCTCCGATCCGGGGCAGAACGGCCAGATCATCTCGGCCCAGTACGGCATGGCCTGGGGCGGCCTGTTCGGGCGGGGCTGGGGCCAGGGACGCCCGTCGCTCGTGCCGCTGGCCCAGTCCGACTTCATCGCCAGCTCCCTCGGCGAGGAGCTCGGCCTGATCGGGCTCATGGCCATCATCGTCGTCTACGGCCTCATCATCGCCCGCGGTCTGCGCGCCGCCCTCACCGCGCGCGACGTCTTCGGCAAGCTGCTCGCCGGCGGCCTGTCGTTCACCTTCGCGCTGCAGGTCTTCGCCATCATCGGCGGCGTCACCCGGCTGCTGCCGCTGACCGGCCTCACGACGCCCTTCCTCTCGCAGGGCGGCTCCTCGCTCATCGCCAACTGGGTGATCATCGCCGCCCTCATGCAGGTCTCGCACGCCGGGCGCGCCCCGGCGGGGGTCCCCGACGAGACCTCCGAGGCCGACCTGGCCGAGGCCCCGACGGCCTTCATCAGGAAGGTGGGATCATGAACAAGGCACTGCGCAGGGTCTCGGTCTTCGCCGCCCTCATGGTCCTCGCCCTCCTGGTGAATGTCACTGTCAACTACGCCTGGCGGTCCGCCGGTCTGCTGTCCGACCCGGGTAACCGGCGCGTCGTCGACGCCCAGTTCGACGCCCCGCGCGGCTCGATCCTCGTCGGCACGACGGCCGTCGCCGAGACGGTGCCGGTCGAGGGCGGACGCTTCAGCGTCCAGCGCAACTACTCCGACGGGCCGCTCTACGCCCCGGTCACCGGCCACTACTCGTACATCTACGGGCGCACCGGGCTGGAGCAGACCTACAACGACGAGCTGTCGGGCACCGGTGACTCGCAGCTGTTCCGACGCATCCTCGGCGAGCTGAGCGGCACCCCGGCGCAGGGAGCCACCATCCAGACGACGCTCGACCCGAACGCCCAGCAGGCCGCTTCGAACGCGCTCGGCGGGCGCACCGGCGCCGTCATCGCGATGGACTACACGACCGGAGCGATCCTGACCTGGGCCTCGACGCCCGGCTACGACCCGAACGAGCTGTCGAGCACCGACCTGGAGAGCACGCAGGCCGCGTGGGACCGGCTGAACTCCGACGAGGGCCGCCCGCTGGAGGACCGCGCCACCCAGGAGATCTACCCGCCCGGCTCGACCTTCAAGCTCATCGTCGCCTCGGCCGCCCTCGAGGACGGCATGGGCGCCGACAGCACCGTCGAGTCGCCGACCACGCTGCCGCTGGACAACTCGACGACGACACTGCCGAACTCCACGAACTGCGGCGGCGACACGACGACGATCGACCACGCCCTGCAGGTCTCCTGCAACACGGCCTTCGCGAACCTGGGCATGTCCCTCGGCCAGGACAAGGTCCGCGCGCAGGCCGAGAAGTTCGGCTTCAACGCGTCCTTCGGCGGCGACGTGAACTCGGCGACGAGCGTCTTCCCGTCGGACCTGGACAACGCCCAGCTGGCCATGAGCTCCATCGGCCAGTACGACGTGTCGGCCACCCCGCTGCAGATGGCCTCGGTGGCCGCCACCCTCGCCAACGGCGGCCAGGTCATGCAGCCGTACGCCGTCTCCCAGGTGCGCGACGCGAACCTCAACGTCATCTCCGAGACGGGCCCGACGACGGTCCGCCGGGCCGTGAGTGAGCAGACGGCGTCCTCGATGCAACAGATGATGATCCACGTCGTCCAGTCCGGCACCGCCACCTCGACGCAGATCGGCGGGCAGACGATCGGCGGCAAGACCGGGACCGCCGAGAACATGCCCGGCGCCAGCGCCTACTCCTGGTTCGCCGGCTTCGACCAGGAGACGCATGTGGCGCTCGCCGTCTTCCTGGCCGACCCCAACCAGTCCGGCACCGCCACCGGCAATGCCACCGTCGCGGCGCGCACCGTCTTCGAGGCGCTCGCATCATGACGGCCCCGACCGGGGGGACGAGCCGCCGGGGCCGGCCCCGAGACCCACGACGCGACGAGGCGATGAGGGGAGGAGATCAGCGATGACCGCTGCGAACACCGTGCTCGGCGGCCGTTACGAGCTCCAGGAGATCATCGGCCGCGGGGGCATGGCCGAGGTCTGGCGCGCCCGCGACGTGCGGCTCGGCCGCGACATCGCCGTCAAACGGCTGCGCATCGACCTGGCGACCGACCCGACCTTCCAGGCTCGCTTCGGCCGCGAGGCCCAGTCCGCGGCCGGGCTCAACCACCCGAACATCGTCTCCGTCTACGACACCGGCGGCCAGGTGGACGAGGCGACCGGCGTCGTCGTGCCGTACATCGTCATGGAGCTCGTGGGCGGGCGCACCCTGCGCGACATGCTGCGCGACGGGCGCACCATCGAGCCCGCCGAGGCCCTCGGCTACACGCGGGGCGTGCTCGACGCCCTCGACTACTCGCACAAGCACGGCATCATCCACCGCGACATCAAGCCCGCCAACGTGATGATCACTCCCACCGGCCAGGTGAAGGTGATGGACTTCGGCATCGCCCGCGCGGTGACCGACACGTCGGCGACGATGACGCAGACGGCCGCCGTGATCGGCACCGCCCAGTACCTCTCCCCCGAGCAGGCCCGCGGCGAGACCGTCGACTCGCGCTCCGACATCTACTCGGCCGGCTGCCTCCTCTACGAGCTGCTCACCGGCCGTCCCCCGTTCACCGGCGACTCCCCCGTGGCGGTCGCCTACCAGCACGTCCGCGAGACCGCGGCGCTGCCCAGCACGCTGGCGCCCAAGGTCACCGGGGCCATGGACGCCATCACGATGACGGCCCTGGCCAAGAACCCGAACGATCGCTACCAGACGGCCCGGCAGATGCGCGAGGACATCTCGCGCGTCCTCGAGGGCCAGCAGGCGACCGCGCAGATGCCGGCCATCGCCGCCGACACCACCCAGGTGGCGCTGCCCGCCGCACCGACCCGCCCGGCGCGCGCCCTGCCGGCCGAGGAGGAGCAGGACACCGGCAGCGTCGCCACGAAGAAGAAGCGCCGCGTCACGACGCCGACCGTCATCCTCGTGATCATCCTCGCGCTCATCGCGGTGGGCCTCGTCTACGGCGGCATCCGCCTGCGCGAGCTCCGCCGGGAGGCCCAGCAGACGACCGTCCCGGCCGTCATCGGGTTCACCCAGGAGCAGGCCGTCTCGACGCTCAAGAACTACAACCTCGACCCGCAGGTGCAGCACACCAACGGCGACTCCGCCACGAAGGGACAGGTCATCAGCACCGACCCGGCCGACGGCACGACCGTGCCGGTCAACTCCTCCGTCGTCATCGTCATCAACGACGGCCCCGCGGCCGGCACGATCCCCGACGTGACGGGCATGGACGAGGATGACGCCCGCGACGCCCTGCGCGCGGCGGGCTTCACGAACGTCGTGACGAAGGACGCCACCGAGGACCAGGAGAAGACCACGGACGTCGCCGACAAGATCATCGCGACGAGCCCGAGCGCGAACACCTCGGCCGACCCGGACTCGACGGTGACGCTCTACCGCGCCACCGGCCGCTCCCGGATGCCCGACGTCTCGGATTCGGGGATGAGCGAGGACGAGGCCGTCCGGGCGCTGGCCGGCGCCGGTTTCACGAACGTCCAGGTCATGGAGGTGGAGAGCTCCCAGTACCGGGCCGGCACGGTCTTCGAGCAGTCGGTGGCCGCCAACCAGCTGTACTCGCGCACCGACCAGGTGACGATCAAGGTCGCCGCGGCCCCCAGCGCCTCGGCGAGCCCCACGGCGGGGGGCGCGGCGAGCTCGCCCTCGTCGGGCTCGACCGCCCAGAGTCCCAGCCCGCACAAGTCGGGTTCATGACACCCATCGCCCGTGTGCGGGCAGATGAGGAACAATGGACCTGTGAGCACCGATGAACCGCTCAGCGGCAACCCTTCCTCCCGCACCGGCCAGAATGACGCCCGGACGACGCGCCCCATGCCGGTCGCGGGCGAGGCCGGGGCGGACGGGTCCATCGCCTCCCTGAGCAACGGGCGCTACCAGCTCGTCGAGCGCATCGGCGCCGGCTCCATCGGTCAGGTCTGGCGCGCCCAGGACACGACCCTGCAGCGCGAGGTCGCCATCAAGACCATCAACCTGGCGACGAGCGCCGACCCGAGCACCGAGGCGCGCTTCCGCCGCGAGGCGATCGCGACCGCCGGGCTCAACCACCCGAGCATCGTCCAGATCTACGACTCCGGCGTCGACGGGCACAGCGCCTACATCGTCATGGAGTTCCTCCACGGCCCCAATCTGCAGTCGATCGTCACGGAACGGGGCCCGATCGACTGGCGGGCCGCCGTCCCGCTGCTCGCCCAGGTCGCCGCGGGGCTGGGCTCGGCCCACCGCCTCGGCGTCGTCCACCGCGACGTGAAGCCGGCCAACGTCGTGCTCTCGTCCGAGGAGCTCACGAGCACGCCGAAGCTCGTCGACTTCGGCATCGCACGCCTGGCGGACCAGCAGGCGACCGCCCTCACGAGCACGATGACGGCGATCGGCTCGGCGGCGTACATGTCGCCCGAGCAGGCCGCCGGCGAGCGCGTCGGGCCGAACTCCGACATGTACTCGTTCGGCTGCCTCATGATGACCGTGCTGACCGGTCAGCCCCCCTTCCCCGGCGAGTCGCCCGTGGCGGTGGCCCGCGCCCAGGTCTACGACACGCCCCCGCTGCTGCGCTCGCGCGTCCCGGACGCTCCGGTCTCGCTCGAGAACCTCGTCGCCGCGCTGATGGACAAGAGCCCCGAGGCCAGGCCCAGCGCCACCGAGACGGTCGCCGCCCTCAACGCGATCCACGGCGACCCCGACGCCCCCGGGCTCATCGAGCCTCCCCGCCCGGCCGGCCCCGGCACCGACATGGCGACCGTCGCCATGTCCGCCGCGGCGCTCGGAGCCGCGGCGACGCAGACGGCCGACGGGCAGGGCCTCACGAGGATCCTCCCGGCCGATGCGTCGGCCGCCGAGGCCGCCTCCGGGCTCCCGGCCGGCAGTCGCGTCGTCGGGCGGGCGCTGGCGCCGGGCGACGGCCCGCGCGTGATGGTCGGTGGGAGGGCCCCGGACGTCGGGACCGGATGGGACCATTTCCGCGACTGAGAGCGGATCGCCCGCGGGATCAGCGGCGCACGGCATCACTACTTCGGGGTTTCGGCGCGGAGCCGCCGATGCCGGCGAGAGGACGAGGACACGACGAAGGCCGCCACCGATGAAGGTGACGGCCTCCGGAGCTCGGCGGAAACGCTCTCAGATGTTGCGCGTCACCTTGCCGGCCTTGAGGCAGGACGTGCATACGTTGAGGCGCTTAGGGGTGCCGTTCACGAGAGCACGCACACGCTGGATGTTCGGGTTCCATCGGCGGTTGGTCCGCACGTGGGAGTGCGAGACGCTCTTGCCGAAGATGGGGCCCTTGCCGCAGACGTCGCACACAGCAGCCACGGTCTCACTCCTGAATCTTCTTGCGGGGCACCGGACGAGCTCCCGGTGCTGGATCAACCGCCCGAGAACTCGCGCCTCAGGCAACCACTGCACCCTACCGGACGGCCGGCGGGCGGCCCAAGCGATCTCGGCGTGGGCTCGGGCACACGTTCGGACCGTTCAGATCGCCCGCCGCGCGGCGCGTCGCCGGGTGCAGGGCGCGCGCGCCCGCGCATACCGGTAGCCTTTGATGGTGCAGGGGTCCTCCCACCGCCCCGTACGGACGGCCGGGCCCGCCACCCACAGCAGCCAAGGAGAACGCGGCGTGATACGGCAGAGGAACGGCCAGCCGCCCGCCCCGGTTCCCGCGCGCGCGATCACCGCCGACGTGCTGCGCGCCTGGCTGCGGCTGGCGTGCCGCACGGGCGAGATCACCCGCCCTCTGGTCGATTCTCTCAACGTCTTCCCCGTCCCCGACTCCGACACCGGAACCAACGTTCTGCTCACCGTGCGCGCCGCGTGCGACGCCCTGGATCTCCTCCCGTCCGGCACCGACCTGGCGCAGGCCTCCCGAGCGGCGGCCGACGGCGCTGTGCGCGGCGCGCGCGGCAACTCCGGGCTGCTGATCTCCCAGGCCCTGACCGCGCTCGCGGATGTCTGCGCCGAGGCGCCCGAACCGGACGGCCTCAGGCCGGTCGAGCTCGTCCACGTCTACGAGCGCATCGCGGCCACCACCTGGGCCGCCGTGTCCCATCCGGTGCCGGGCACCCTGCTGACCGTCGCCCGCGATGCCGCTGCGGCCTCCCGCACCGCCCTGGAGGAATCAGGACCCGCCGCGCCCTCCAGCGTTTCGGCGATCTGCGCGGCCGCGGCCTTCGGAGCCCAGGAGAGCGTCGTGGAGACCGCCGGGCTGGGGCACGGTCCGGTCGACGCCGGGGGCGCCGCCCTCATGCTCGTCCTCACCAGCCTGTCGGACACGGTCGACGCCGGCGACCGGCCCCTGAGCGGCGACCGGGCGCAGGAGAGCACGATCCCGCGCCCCTACACCGACGTCGCCCACCAGATGCTCGTCGACCTCCTAGCCGGTGCCGCGCACGGGGCCGCCGGTGCGGACACCGACGCGCAGACGGCCTCCGCCGGAGCGTTCGAGGTCATGTACCTGCTCGAGGCCACCGCCGCCCAGGCCGAGACTCTGCGCCGCGAGCTCGAGCGCGTCGGCGACTCGGTAGGTGTCGTCGGCACCCCCGACGCTTTGGGCGTGGGCCTGTACCAGGTGCACGTCCACACCGACACTCCCCGTGCGGCGCTGCCTCGCGTCGGACGGGCCAGGCAGGTGTGCGTCCACCACCTCCGCCCCACGGCCCTGGCCTCGGCCACCGCCTGGGAGGCCGATGAGCCGCCTCTGCCCGGTGCCGGCAGTCTCGAGGACTCCCATGTCGTGTCCTTCGAGCGTCTGGCGGCCCGTCGTGCCCGACGCCGGGCC
>ERZ773070.728-NODE-728-length-22677-cov-10.335735_pt1 | contig 22677 bp, 18 predicted proteins | sample MGYA00580618_ERZ773070 | MGnify/ENA primary metagenome ERZ773070 (study PRJEB29015, sample SAMEA2738023) | human oral metagenome | biome: human oral; feature: human-associated habitat; material: dental | place: China | collected 2019 ... | reverse complement strand
CGCCCCGGGCGGCTGCGGCGGCGCGCGCGACGAGGCCCGCGAGGCGCCCGGCGTCCTCCGCCCCCGCTGGGATGTCCCACGTGCCGCGCACATGGGAGGCGAACAGGCCGACCTGGTCGGTGGTCTGCGAGGCCCCCACCCCCCGCAGTTCGAAGGGCCGGTCGGCGCTGACCACGACGAGGGGCAGGCGGGCGTGGCTGGCCTCGGCGACTGCGGGGTGCAGCTCGGTGACGGCGGTGCCGCTGGTGGTGATGACGGCCGCCAGGACGCCCGCGCGGGCGAGGCCGACGCAGTAGAAGCCGGCGCTGCGCTCGTCGATGGCCACGGTCGTCCCGACCAGCCCGCCGAGGCCAGCGAGCGCGTAGGCGAAGGGCGCGTCCCTGGACCCGGGGCAGTAGACGACGTGCCCGACCCCGGCCCCTATGAGGGAGCCGACGACGGCGCGGGCGGCCAGGATCGACGGGTTCTCGGTCATGGGGCCCACTCTAGCGGCACGCGCGGTGCGCCCCGGGGGCGGCCGGACCTAGTGCCGGAACCGGGCCACCACCGCAGGACCAACGCGCCGGGGCGGGACGGCGCGCCCGGTCGGACCGGTGCGCGCGGCGCACTGCGCTGGACCCGTGTGGCGGGAAACCGGCGCGCCCGGTCGAACGGCACACGGCGCCCCCTGCCCGGGGCCGCGGCCTCACCTGTCGAGGACGTGCGGCGCGCAGGCCATGAGCCGCGCCAACCACTTCGACAGCAGGTCGCCGTCGACGGGGCTGTGGTCGATGAGCTTGGGGTCCGGGCTGCGGGTGGCGACGTGGATGCGCCCGCCCGACACCTCCAGCGGCGCGGTGACGTCGGCGGCCAGCAGGCTCGCCGTGGCCAGTCCGCAGGCCAGGGCCCTGCCGGGCAGGGCGGCGGCGGTGCGCACGCCGGCGGCGAGGCCGACGGAGGTCTCCAGCGCGGAGGAGACGACGACCCTGAGCCCGGTGTCGCGGGCGATGCGGAGGGCCCGCTCCGGGCCGCCCAGCGGCGCGATCTTGATGACGGCGACCTGGGCGCCGCTCATACGGGCGGCGGCGACCGGGTTGGGGGCCCGCCTGATGGACTCGTCGGCGGCGATGGGCACGTCGATGAGGCGGTGCAGCTCGTAGAGCTCGTCGGCGGTGGCGCAGGGCTGCTCCACGTACTCGATGGGCACGTCCCCGGCGGCGCGCTCGAGCTCGTGGATGGCGGTGACCGCCTGGTCCACGTCCCACGCCCCGTTGGCGTCGAGGCGGATCCAGCGCTCGCGTTTGACGGTGCGGGTGAGGGCGTCGGCGACCGCCTCGACGCGCGCGCAGTCCTCCTTGAGGGTGGATCCGGGGTCGGCGACCTTCACTTTCGCGGTGGCGCAGCCGTGGGACTCCTCGACCCGGGCGGCGGCGGCCTCGGGGCCGAGCACTGGAACGGTGACGTTGACGGGGACGCTCTTGCGGCGGGTGAAGGGGATGGGCACGGTCGCCTCGTTGATGGCCGCGTCGATCCACCGCGCCGACTCCTCGGGGCCGTAGTCCCAGAACGGAGCGGCCTCCCCCCACCCGGCTTTGCCGTGCAGCAGGATCCCGTCGCGGCTGGTGACCCTCCTGAACCGGGTCCGCATGGGCACCGAGTAGACCAGGAGGTCCTTGATGGCTTTGAATTTCTTGCGCAGCAGCGGCGGAAGGGTTTTCATGGGGATGCGGGTGAGTGTCGCCGTGGCGCGGGTCTTCGTCACTGGCCCTTCGTCGGGCGTCAGGCGGGTGGTCATGGGCTTCCCCTGGGTGGTGGGCGCGGCGGGATGCGTACAGCGATGCCATTATCCCGCTTTTCTGCCGGTCGGGAAAGCGGCTGTCTCAGAGAGGGTACGCTGGTTGCATGAGCGCCCTCCCTTATGTTTCAGACACTTTTGACCAGGCGCGCTGGCGCCCGGTCGAGGACTTCTCCTTCACGGACATCACCTACCACCGCGGGATCTCGCGGGGCGAGGAGCTGGACGGGCGCGAGGCGGGCGCCGACATGCCCGTCGTGCGGGTGGCATTCGACCGGCCGCAGATCCGCAACGCGTTCCGGCCGTTGACGGTCGACGAGCTGTGCACGGCGCTCGACCACGCCCGGCGCGCCCCGGACGTGGCCGCCGTGATCCTCACGGGCAACGGCCCCTCCCCCAAGGACGGCGGGTACTCCTTCTGCTCGGGCGGGGACCAGAGGATCCGGGGGCGCGACGGCTACTGCTACGAGGTGGAGGGGGCCGACGCCTCGGCGGACACGGGCCGCAGGCGCGAGCAGGTGGACCCCGCCAGGGCGGGCCGGCTCCACATCCTGGAGGTCCAGCGCCTGATCCGCTCGATGCCGAAGGCCGTCATCGCCGCGGTCCCCGGGTGGGCGGCCGGCGGGGGGCACTCGCTCAACGTCGTCGCGGACCTGTCGGTGGCGTCGGTGGAGCACGCGGCCTTCATGCAGACGGACGCGAACGTGGGGTCCTTCGACGCGGGCTACGGCTCGGCCCTGCTGTCGAGGCAGGTCGGGGACAAGCGGGCGCGCGAGATCTTCTTCCTGGCCGAGCGCTACGACGCCAGGACGGCCGAGCGGTGGGGCGTGGTGAACCGCGCCGTCCCCCACACCCAGTTGGAGGAGACGGCCCTGCAGTGGGCGCGCACTATCGCCTCGAAGTCGCCGCAGGCGATCCGCATGCTGAAGTACGCGTTCAACCTGGCCGACGACGGCCTGGCGGGCCAGCAGCTGTTCGCGGGCGAGGCGACGCGCATGGCGTACATGACGCCCGAGGCGCAGGAGGGCCGCGACGCGTTCCTGGAGCACCGGGCCCCCGACTGGTCGCCGTACCCGTACTACTACTGAGCGGCCGCTGGGCGGGGCGCCCGCCGGGGGTGTCTATCGGGCGGGCACCGCGCACTATCCGGCACGCCCCCGGGCCAGTGGCACTGACAGAGCGGACTGCCTCCCGGTTTCTTCGCACAGAACGCAGGGAACGGGCGACCGTCCAACCAGTTACCGCTCGCAGGCGATACCGTCCTTGTCCCGGTCGAGACCCGGACGATAACCGGGGTCGCCCTGGTAGAGGGGAGCCGCCCCGGCGGCCCGGGCCTCGGAGCAGTTCGCGTAGTACACAGACGCGGGCGCCTGGGCGGGTGCTGGCTCCTGCGCCGTCGGCTCCGGCTCGGGAGTCGTCGCCCTAGGCGTCGGCGGCGGTTCGGGAGCGGACGTCGCGCGCTTCGGACTGGGAGTCGGCGACGAGGCGGGAGCGCGCGTTGTCCGGGTCGGTGAGGGCGACGGCGCGGGACCGGGAACCGTGCGGGTGACGGTCATCTTGACGACCGTCGAAGTGCTGGCCTTGGCACCGCTGGGATCCTGGGCGGTGACGGTGTAACCGTCACCGTAATGGGGTTTCGTGATAGCGGCGCCCTGGTCATCGCTGACCGCGACTTCTGCGAACCCCGAGTCCTTCAAGGTCTGAACGGCCTGAGGGAGCTCGGCGCCCACCACAGTGGGCACAGCCCGCCCACCACATGATCCCATCACGCCCACCACCGCGAGAACACCGACCGCACTCGCCAGCCAACGCTTCCATTTCCTCGAGTCGAACGCCATGACCCCTCCTTCGGGTACATAGACCAAACAGGGAACGATTGTCCGAACCCTTGTTCAGTATCCTAGGGTAATAGGGCGCACGATTGCACAGATTCCGAAGGAATGCCCCAGGGCGATACGTCACGCCGCAATTCGACCTGCCTGGGGACAATCCCTGAATACGACGGCAGGAGGGGACCCAAGACCGATCGGGCTCTTTGGCGAAGCCCCGTATGGCAAAGCACGCCGACCAGGAAGGCGCGCGGGCCGTTCTATAACTGGAGCCACATTCTCAGAGGGCCCCATACCCAGAGGGTGTACACCTGGTCCGTTTGGCAAGCGATGTCCTGTTGTCAAAAGGATGTCACACCCGCGGTGCGGGAACTCCGGCTGTTTTGCAAGCGAAGCGGAGTTCCCAAAGGGAAGTTGTCACTTTGCAAGTTTTATAACGCTTGCAAAGTGTTGTATCCCCGTAAAAGTGGAGGTATCGCTGTGAAAACGGGACCCCTCGTGTCGGTATCGCTGTGAACGCAGTCTGTGGCGCGCAACGCCCGGGCTCAAACGCTCGCCGACAAGGTGTTCCCACTGTGGAACACCGATCCTGACGGACGGGCACCGCCACCTTCGGACGTGCGGCGAGGCCAGGACCGGCCCCACCTCACTTCCCTCCCTGGGTGCACCGGGTGGGGCAGTGAGCTGACCGAGTCCACCAACGGCGCGCCCACAGCTGCCACAAACAGCCCCGTTCCCAGCGACCGGGCCAAAACCGTACCCAATTTAGCGGGCCGACCAGCCGCCAGCCCCACCACGGACCCCTCCCAAACCCAACGAACAGCATTGGGGTACGAAACCACCCATTGGGGCAGGTTAACAACCTACCCCAATGCACCGCAACCTACCCCAATGGCCCATTGCCTACCCCAATGCGGAGACCCGCCCGCACCCGCTCGGCTCCGGGGCCAGGATGGCCGTGCTCCCCCCTGCGGCCCCTCTATTCGCGGGGTGTTCCGCCGTACTCGGTGATGATCTGGCTGTAGTGGGCCGAGCGGGCGGCGTACTCCGCCAGCATGGGGTCCAGTTCGGCGCGGTGCTGGTTGTAGAAGAGCACGGACTGGTCCCAGGTCTGGTCGTAGAGGTCGTGGGACCACCCGGAGCTCCGGCGGCACTGGGCGTCGTGCGCGGCGACTTCGACCTCATCGGCGGAGGGCTTCCCAGAGGGGCGCCAGTCCCATTTTTCCCTCAGCGAGTCGGGCATGCGCATGCTCCCCGCCTCCCAGGGCCGGTCGGGCAGGTCGGCGATCCCCAGTGGCGCCATGCACTGGCGCCACGCGGCCGCGTCCGCCTGCAGCTGCGGCCCTGTCGTGTCGATGTGGAACCGGTTGAGCTGGGACTGGATGGAGTCGAGCGTCGCCTGGTCGGGGCCGTCCCCAGTCGGCAGGCGCCGCGGGGGCTCGCCCTCATTGACTTCCGCCGTGGCGCGGTCCAAGCACGCGTACCACTGGTCCTTGAACTCCGGGCTCGCGTTCTCGTACAGTCCGCCTCCCCCTGCCGCCTCCACATCGGCCTCGATGAGGTACTGGGGGTTCGGCGCGTTCCGGTACCCGTACTGGGCCGCCAGCTCCTCGTTGAAGAGGCGCCCGACCCCGTCGGGGGCCGTGGTGCGCGGGCGCGGGGCAGTTGAGTCGTAGTTCTCGCGGAAATCCGCGTAGCCGTTCTCGTGCATGCACGTCGCGGTGACCACGCTCTGGGCGTGCGACCGCAGATCGTTGGTATCGACGCCGAAGTAGACCGCCAGGGGCGTCGACCACGTGGCCTCGTCCTTCGCCACGCCGTTGACCACTTCCCCCGGCACGGGCACCGGATCCGACTGCGCGCCGCCCGAGACCGGCTGGGACTGCCCAGCGCCCGAGGCCGGGGGCGCCTCGGCGGCACCGGTTCCGCCACCGCAGCCGCTCAACGCCGCAGAACACAGCACGAACCCCACTGACGCCGTCATCACGACTGCCCGGTTCCACATCACTCCCGCTCCTTCGCACACGAGGACCGCTGCCTTCCACGGCAACCACGCACCCGTGTCTACACCTTTTGGAATGATCGATCAAGACCGCGTGCCCCGATCCACACCCCGGGTCGGCGCGCCCGCCGGGCGGGCGGCTGCTGGGCGGAGTGCCTGACGGGCGGGGCGCGCTATCCGGCGCCGTGCCACGCTGCGGTCCGTGCGCGGGGAAGGCGGGCGCCTCATTCGCCCGCACGGGAGCGCTTCCACACCCGTAGGACGAGGACGAGGGTGTAGACGGAACTAGGGATGAAGAACAAGAAGAATAAAGGGCGCGCCACGAACGAGTGGATACTCGCAGACGTATAACTGAAAACATGGTAGAAGAGCGCGTGGTCGCTCACAATCTCCAGATCGCACTGGAGCGCGCCGACCGCACAGCAGTCAGAGCAAGGACGGAGCAAAGGGATGGAGGCGATCACCGTCAGCGCACTCGCCACCATCTGCGAAAACACCAGCTTGACGCCGTAGCTGATACGGGGACTCGGCTTGACCGCCAGGACGAGCAGAAGGAACACTCCCGGATAGACGATGAGCGTGAACGCTCCGAGCGTGTAGAAGTTCGCAACAAGAAACACGACCCTCAATGGCGTAAGGAGCAAACAACAATGCAAGGCAGTCATAACCACGTTCACGGAGGTGAAGACGGCAAGGGTCATCCGAGGCTCTGAAACACCGTCCCAGAACACCCTCCAGAACTTCAGATCACGGTCCACTGCCGCTCCTTTCTCCCTTCTCCGGGCTGTGCGCGACTCACAGGCCCACACTAGCAGAACCATGTCACGACTCACGCATGAGAACAGTTCCCGTATCGCCACAAGTCGCGTTGTATCGATGCGCGTCGCGTTGTGCCGACGCTGGTGCGCTCCGGCTGACGCTGTGTCCAATGGTGGACTCTGGCAGGCGCGGATCGTGAGGAGGCGGTCGTAGTGGATCAAATGGTTTTGCGGACCCAGCAGTGGTTGAATCGGACTTATCGGGGCAGGACTGGCTTCGGCTCCGTCGTAGAGGACGGGCAAACTGGCTGGGGGACGGTCAACGCCCTGATCAGAGCGCTTCAGATCGAGTTGGGGATCACTGCGACGGCCAACAATTTTGGTCCGGGCACGCAGGAGAAGTTCCGCAAGCGCTGGCCCAACGGGATCCGACAGCAGACGAAGAGCGCTACTCACACCTCCAACGTGTACGGCATCATCCAGGGAGCGTTATGGTGCAAAGGGTACTCCACAGGCGCGGACGACATCACAAAACACTTCTACGCGGGCACCGGATCGGCGGTCAAGGAACTGAAGCTCGACATAGGGATCGGCGGCGACTCCACTGTCGACCTGGGGATCATGCGGGCACTGCTTTCAATGCAGCAGTTCAAACTCCTGAAAGAGTACGGGGGAGATCTCGCAGTGCGCGTCGTTCAGCAGGAGATCAACCGCGAGTACCGCGATTACACTGGCATCATTCCGGCCGACGGCGTTTACGGGCGCGAAATGAACACCGCCCTCATCGAAATCCTCCAGGCGATTGAGGGCTTCTCGCCCGACGAGGCGACGGGGACTTTCGGCCCCGGCACGCGCGGACGGCTGATGACCATCGACAAGGCCAACGCGGCGGCCCATCCGAAGTGGGTGTGGATGGGGTCGGTCGCTTTGATCTGCAACGGATACGGGGTCGTTATCGCGAAGGGGTGGAGCATTGGCCTCTCCGACTACATACGCCAGTTCCAGGAAAAGTACGCCCTCCCGCAGACCGGCACGCTCACGCCCACGACGTGGATGAGCCTGCTCACCTCGAAGGGCGACCCGGATCGCCCGTGCGAGGCCTGCGACACACGTTTCGAAATCACCGACGAGCGTCTGGCGACGCTCAAGGCGGACGGTTACCGCATCGTGGGACGGTACCTGACCGAACCGGGCCAGGACGAGCTCGACCCGAGCGATTACTTCAAGGCGATACGACCCGGTGAACTCGAGAGGATCATCGACGGCGGACTCCGGTACTTCCCGATTTTCCAAGAGTACTCAACGAAACCCCGTCATTTCAGCGCGGCCACCGGCGCCGATCACGCCCGCAAAGCGAGGGAGGCCGCGCAGCGCCTCCGCGTTCCCCCGACCCACATCTACTTCGCCGTGGACTACGACGCCACCGACCCCGAAATCGACGCCTACATCCTCCCCTATTTCCAAGCCATACACGCAAATCTGGGAAACAGCTACAAGGTGGGTATCTACGCGTCGCGCAACATCTGTACGCGGATCATATCCGCCGGCTTCGCCGGGACCGCTTTCGTCTCCGACATGTCCACCGGATTCTCGGGCAACCTCGGATACTATATCCCCGAAAACTGGACCTACGACCAGTTCGCAGAGATCAGCGACTACAAGGGACAGGGATGGGACCTCGACAGAGTCTCATACTCAAGACGGACATACCCATGCGCGACACTACTGTCTTCGACTCTTCCAGATCCCGATACTGATCCACTGTACCTTTGGACTCGATCAACCGAAACGGCGTGCGGATCACTGCTAGACGCCGGCATTTTCAACCGTTATGCACCATATAAGGCATTCATATCCAGGTTCATCCTCGAATGGCTCCGGAAACCTGAATACTGGGGAAATAATGGGACAGGACTGTGGACGGCTTACACGGACGAAATTCCGGACCCAGAAGAGTTGGAAGCCACGCGCACATTGTGCGCCAATATATGCAAAGAACAGCCCGCAATAAAGGGAACCTTGCCGAATCGCGATATCGCCCACATGGCTGCCACTGCTCTCGGTTACTTGCACTGGGGATTTGAAGAACGTCCAGCAGAATACAGTTATGGAGACTTGGGGGGATGGCCCCTTGATCTACTGCAGATCTGGGGGAGCTACCGCAGGGAAGAGTCGAAGAGCGACTTGACCACGTGGGCAAGAACCCACATAGGGAGCATGAGCGACGGAAAAGGCTTCGGCTATGACGATGTGCTGGCGGACGCCGATGCGTATCTCATAATGCGTCACCTATCCAAGACCAGTTCAGTCCATGCCCTGTCGAGCACAATGCGCTCCGTATTCACCGATGACGCAACCGGACGCATTGCGCGTTTTTACGACGAAAGATTCGGCAGAGATCCCATCAATTGTATTTCCGCTTTCCAGTCTCTCGCTGACGGAATCGACGTAGGAATTAAGAACATCGGAAAGTCTAAGTTATGCGAAGCCGCTGGAACGGATCGACTTCCAAGCCCGGTTGAGGCGGCTGCACTAGCAGAGGCCTTTGCCTCATTTCTTCAAGATCCGAGAGTATAATGGCTCGTCGTAATTGAGGGCGTAGTCGGGGGGGGACGCGTCGTTCCCGGTGCGGAGATCGGGGTCTCCCGAGGATGGGGGTTCTGACGTTGTCCATCTGGGAGGCCCCGACGTGCCTGACGTTGCTTTGGCTCGTCCTGGTCCGGCCACATTTTGTCGGCTTGATGCGCTTAGTCTTGTCTTGAGGTCACGGGGCAGCGGCTCGAATCCAACCGCGCAATGCTGGTTCGCCGTGTTGTTGGTCCCGACCAGCGGTGTTACTGGTGCGGCTGTGAGGGCACGGAGTGTGACAGGTGCGATCCAGAGGCTGGCGCACGAGGCGTTCAAACGGGCGGCCGAAGAAACCGCAGGGCGAAGTACGATGGGGGGAAGGGACTCATGAAGACCGACCGGAAAGTCGACCGCATCCCAGCTCGGCTCTCTCATGCCGGGGGAGGTCCAAGCACGAAAGGAAGTATGTGAAATGGCTGCGACCTGGGCTGCGAGGTTGTGGGGCGTGTTCTACGAGCGTGTCGTGGACCCGCGGGCGGGCGTGGCCGTGCTCACGTCGATGAATTTGCTGATGATGGTCCTGCAGTGCTGTTTTCTTCTCACCGAAAGGGTGTGGTGGTGGATCTACCTGAACACCTACACGCTCGGGCTCTTCACGGTGGCACTCTACCCCAGCGCGTTCCTTTCATTCGCGTCCCAGGTGAGGTTGCCCTGGAGCCGGGAGCCCCTCGCGCGGTTCGCGTGCTACCAGGCGCTCGCTTTCGCATTCGTCGTCTATGGCGTCGCCCCTCTGTTCGGACCAGCCTCCCCGTGCGGATACCTCAACAGAATTGGCTATTTCCCTTCCATAGGCGCGCGGGAGCAGTGCTTCGTCAGATACGCGGATACGACTAGTAGTTCACCACTACTCATCGCACTGTCCGCGCTGTTTTACTCCTCAGGCGTTGTCATCCGCGCGTGGCGCGACTCGGAAACGGGAACTCCGGGCTATCAGGCTTGGCAGTTCATCCCATCTGAGAGAGAGGCCATCCTCCTCCGACTTTGGAAACTGTATGCGCGAAAACGCGTTGTCTGGTGGGCAGGGCTCGTCCTGCAACTGCCAGCCTTAACGCTCCTCCTGGACTATGACGGCAACAGCCTGCCGCTGTCGAGGTATCCACTGGAGGCTATGGGCGCCGCGGCTTACGGAATGACTCTGTTTACCGGAATAGCGCTATGGGTATATGTCGGAAGGCTGGAGAGCGTGTTGCTGCGGACCTTCGGAGACGACGTCGACCTCGTTGAGCCGAAGGGCGTATTAGCAGGATTGCGTTATACGATGGTCACATTTATCACTGCATGCGTGTCCTTCTGCTCAATACTCTCTGTTCTTCATTTTATCTACGCCAGCATGATAGCGCTTCTTATCGTGTGGTAGATCGCGGATTATCGGCTCTTCAGTACTGAGTGCGGGTGGGGTGCCGCTCGGGCTGGGTGCGGAAGTTGCTCATGGGGTCGGGGCCTTCTGATGGTTGGTATTACCGCACAGCCGATCAGAGCAGGGGCCTGATCCTCACATCAAGAGTACACATACAGTGCGCGGTGTCCGCATGCGGCACCCCCACCTATCAAAGTTTCAGTTGAAACTCATGGCTTCTAACATTAGTAGGATGAAACCGAGAGATACCGCATAAGCCATTGACAGAACGCATACGAGGGCAGTCGTGCACAAGACAAGAATCGCGCAGAGCACTGTCCACGCGTTCTCCGGGGCCTTGAGGCCCGTGTTAGCGGCGAGAATACGAGAAGAAGCGCGCCTCAGTCTGGCCACGGCGATCCAGAGGGCGAAGGCCGCGAAGAGTATGATGAGAAAGGCATTGAGACCGATCTCCGGCTTCGGGAATCGGAGCAGCGGCAACCGGGTGTCATTGATGCGCATCCATAGCGTCACGGACGGCATTTGCAGAACGAGACCAGTCCACCACAAGAGGCGCCGTCCTATCCGCAGCCTTTTCAGGCGACGGACCAGCGACTCGTCCGGAGGGGCGCACCCATCGCCGCTCACGCACAGGACTTCCGCTCCCGGATCCCACCTCGAGCGGGCGACCAGACCCGCCGAGTAGACCAAAGCCAGGAAGAGGAACAACGAGGGGGCGTGCTGAACCAAATCCCTGTACCTCGCCACGCATTCCATTATCGTGAGATCAGAATCATCATAGCCGCCGCGATTGATGACCCCGCATGGGGAGTAGTGTCCGCCCAAATACGCCGAGAGGTACCCGGCGGCCAATCCGACGGGCAGTTGGAACGCCACAAGCCTCACAGCGAAACCAGGGCTCCACGGGAGCTTCACCTCGGAAACGAGGGCCAGGAACACACACGGATACAGGGCCGCCGTGAAGAGCCCGAGAGTGTAGGTGTTCAGGTAGAGCCACCACCACACCCACTCGGTGAGAAGAAAACAGCACTGCAGGGCCATCATCAGCAGATTCACTGACGTGAGCACGACCATGCCCGCCCGCGGGTCCACGACACGCCCGCAGAACACGCCCCACAACCGCCAGACCCAGCCTGAAATCACACCGCGCACTTCCCTTCGCACTCCGATCCGCACTACCTGGGGCATGAGAACTGGGCGGGGAGGGCGCTGTCGGGGCCCACGTAAGTCCCCGGGGTGTGGAGGAGGAGCCTTCCGACACCCGATTCCCAGCGAACCTCCCACATTCCGGATAACGGATCGGCATCGCCCGCCTCCGCCGACCATGAGAGCCCCGTGTCCTCCCCGATGCCGATCGCGCCGGTAATCAGATATAGACGCCCGTTCCGACTGGCCAGCGCATCCGTCGTCGACGAGTAATACAGGGAGCAGTGCGCATCTTCCCCTCTGGCTGGAACCCTCCCGCACTCATGAACATAAACCGAGTAAACAATTGAAGCGCTGGCCGACGAGCACAGGAAACCGGCGCCCAGCATCCACGAAACGCACTTCGCCCCAAAAGAGCGACGCATTCCACCACCGCCTTCGCGAAGAACGAACAGGCGAACACACGACGCCGCCGCCAGCGCGTAAAGGGCCACGTACACATACGCTGAATCGAATACAAATGCCCCGAGGAACACAGGTGGAGTATTGAACAAGTACCCATCTGGCGCGAGTGATGATAGCAGAACGCAGCACAATACACCTGCGATAATGACAAGCGAGCATCCGACGCTCTCCGTCTTGCGACGCAGCGTCTTCTCCCGCGTACCGGTCCCGCCCTTGCCTTCCTCTGCCGGGGCTTTGGTCCCGTCCGCACCGCCCTCACGGTACAGCTCCAGGCGAAGCAGACCGGACAGCAACAACGAAAACGCTCCGAAGAACAGCACCCCGGCAAAACGCCAAGCCGCCGCCGGAGAACCGGGTGCGACACGTGTGGGGAGGGCAGCGAACGCCCGCATCACGGAACGGACGTCAACCCATGCCGCGATGAGCGGTGGCGCGAGGCAGAACAAGCCCACCCACCACAGAGCGCGACCCGCGATCCGCAGTCTGCGCACGCGGTCGGCTCCCCGGTCAGTCCTCATGAGCCCCCTCCCCCACCGCTCTTCGCCCTGCGGCTTCTTCGGCCGCCCGTTTGAACACCTCGTACAGCACGCGCCCGATGCCTTCGCCGACATCGGCCTTCGACACCCGAGGATCCAGGGCCCGAACGCACTCCGCCACGTCGATGAGCGCGTCCTCCCCATAGGCGCCAACCAGGTTCTCCCCGAACACCACGACATCCCAACGGCTCACGAGCTCGCTGGCCAAACGGGCCGACAGCCGCCGACTGCCGTTGCCCAGCGACTTCCACGTCGACTCACTCCTCAGCTCCAGCGCCGACCCACCCGGAGAACCCAGACCCATGTCCACCAGGGCGGCCACGAAGCACCCCAGGCGCCGGTCCCCCATCATGAGGGGCCGCAAGCACTCCACGATCCCATGGAACCGCACTGGGCCCATTCCCTCTCACGCCCCTCCTGGCGAACGCCGCTGGTCCCGGCCGTGCGGAGGACAGCGGATCAGGATTACCGGAACACCACCATCCTAGGCCCCCATCAACGCCCCCGGAAGAGCCCCGCCCATGTACACCGCCCCACAAAGACCACGGGCAGCCCAACCGCCCGGAACCCGACCCCGGTCACCGTGAAACACAAAACGCATTCGTGGAACACTGATCGCATCCGAGGGCCCCGGCACCACCTCCGTCACGGGGACAGAGAACCGGGCGTCAATCGGTCCCCGTGCTCCCAGTCGCCCGGAGCGCTTCCGACGAGCCCATTCGCCACAAGAGGACCCCTGCCGCTACAAGTCGTCGTCAGCTTCCATGAGCTCGACGATATTGCGGTGTGTCACGCCGTCCCTCTCCAGGGGAAGCGGGTCAAGGGTCAGCAGGTACTGCGGGAAATTGTCACGCACCTTGGAGAACGGGCGATACTCGCGCTCCTCGACCGCTTTGTCGGCAACCGTCATCGACACCTGGATGTAGGAGTAGCCCTCGTCGGCCCTGCGCGCGATGAAGTCGACCTCGAGCTTGCCAATGCTTCCCACGCTCACGCGGTAGTCCTTGGACTTCAGGTACGTGAAGACGGCGTTCTCGAGCAGCGGGCCGTAATCCATCGTCGCATCGACGTTGCGCGCGAAATAGATGCCCGTGTCAGCGAGATAGTACTTCTCGCCTCCTTGGAGGGAACGCTTCGACTTCATGTCGAACCGGTCGCAGCGGTAAAGGAGCTTGGCGTTCACGAGGATCTCGATATAGTTCGCGAGCGTCTCGCGTTTGATGGGCACTCCCTGTGTGTTGCGCAGGTACTCCGCGATTCCGGTCAGGTTCGTCGGCGCCGCGAAGTTGTTGATGACGTAAGTCATGACCTTGTCGAAGGTGGAGCGGTTCCTGATCTTGCGGCGCGCGCGGATGTCCTTGTCGATGATCTGTCCGACCACGTCCTCGATGTAGCGGGCCTTCGCCCGCGGGTCGTCGTACTCAAGGGCCTTGGGGAAGCCGCCGTTGCGCAGGTAGTCGCCAAAGAGCTGGGCCCGGGCGCTTCGGGTTTCCCTAGGAACTCGCGCATGCCGCAGTATTCCGCGAATGAGAGCGTGAACATCTCGATCTCGACATAGCGGCCGGTGAGGTTGGTCATGAGCTCGCCGGACAGGAGGTAGGAGTTCGACCCTGTCAGGAACACGGAGAAGCGGCCATCGGCGCGGTAGGCGTTGACGACCTCCTCGAATCCAGCAACCCTTTGCACCTCGTCGATGAAGAGGTACACGGTCCCCTCATGATCAGTGGGAAGGCGCTGCTCGATCACCGCTTCCAGCTGATCGGCGGTTCTCAGGCTCCGCAAGCCCCGCTTCTCCAAGTCGAGGAAGACGATATGATCCGCGGCCACCCCGCGCTCGGCCAACTCATCGGCCATCGTCTCCATGAGGCACGACTTGCCACAACGACGGATGCCTGTCACAACCTTGATAATGTCCGTGTCATCGACGAACGGGCGAATCTGCTCCAGGTACGCCTCGCGTTTGAACAAGCGCTGCACCATGGATGATCCCCTTCTCAAATTCCTCGTTTAAGGGTAGCAAAGTCGCAGAATCAGGGAAAGTACCCCCCTTAATACGCAGTTTGGCGCTCTCCCGAGGAAAATTCGCGCCCTCGCGCCGGGCACTGGACCCCGCCTCGTGGAACGGGCACCCGCCCCCGTGGAGCACGGCCCGTTCCCGCGCGGCCGCGGGCACAGGAGGGCCGGGGCCCCGATGGGACCCCGGCCTCGCGGACCACCGGCGCGGCGCGCCGGGAGCGGTCAGTAGTGGACGACGACGGTCGAACCCATGTCCGCCCAGTCGTACATGAACTTCGCGGCGTCCACGGGCATGTTCACGCAGCCGTGCGAGCCGCCGTAGCCGCTCCACCCGAAGGAGGACCGCCAGGGCGCCCCGTGCATCGCGTAGGAGCCCGTGAAGTAGGTGACCCACGGGACGCCCTCGGTCTCGTACTTCGAGCCGTCGGCGTTCTCGCCGCGCATCGTCTGGCTCTCGTACTTGAGGTAGACGTGGAAGGTCCCCGTGACCGTGGGGGTGTCGGGGGCGCCGGGCACCATGTAGAAGGGCCCGCCCGCGACCTTGCCGCCCACGTAGGCGGTCACCGTGTCCGTGCTCAGGTCGATATCGACCCACTTCTCGCCCTCGGCCGCCTTGTAGACCAGGTTCTCCGTGCCCTCCGCGACCTGCTTCGTGTCCCACGAGGGGGCGACGTCGTCGTAGTGGAAGGTCCCCGAATAGTCCTTGCCGTCACTGAGCGAGGCCATCAGGTCCTTGATGATCTGCTCGGTGTTGTTGGTCTTCAGGCCGGGCTTGCCCTCGCGGGCGACTGTGAGGACCTTGCCCTCCGAATCCACGTTGTTGACGCCGTTGACGGGCGCCACGTCGGACTCCTGGGCGGTCTTGTTCACCCAGTCGGCCACCTTCACCTTGTCCAGGGAGGGGTCCTCCAGGGAGCCGTCGCTCTTCGTGAGGAACTCGACCCACTTGACCTTGTCCTCCTGGGTCGCCCGGTAGGTCTCGATCCCGTCGTCGATGGCGACGTCCTGGGCGATCAGGGCGGTCGCCTTGTCGGCGGCGCGCTGGGCGTCGGCCGTCGTGACCACCGGGTCCATCTCCTTGGACGACACGTCGGCGCTGTTCGAGGACAGCGAGGCCGCGGCGGACAGGACGGCGGCCTTCACGTCGGCCGTGTCCACGCCGTTGCCCTTCTGGTCGGGGACGACCGTGAAGCCCGTGCCGTCCGAGGAGACGACCACCTGGGCGTTCTTCATCTCGGTCGTGAGCGTGGAGTTCACCTTCGCGGCCAGCTCGGCCACCGAGTCGTCGCTGGTCGTGGTGACGGGGGCGATGTCGGTGGAGGAGAACAGGGCGCCGAGCTTCGTCATGAGGGACGTGGAGTCGGGGACGGCCTCCTTGGCGGTCGCCTCGGCGTCGACGCTCACGCCCGCGTCGGTGAGGGAGGCCGTGGTCGCCTGCCCCTCGGCGGTGATGGTCACCGTCGCGGCGTCGGCGCGCGAGCGCACGAGGTCGATCACCTCCGCCCGGGTCATGCCGGCGACGGAGGTCCCCGCCACTGACGTGTGGGGCAGCGCGCGGGAGGAGTAGTTGGCCGCGTAGACGATGCACGCGGCAGCGGCAAGGAGGACGACGGCCACGAGGGATCCGATCGCCCACTTGCTCCGGGCAGACAGTTTTGCAAGCATCACGCGCAATATTAGCGCCCCCGCGCTGCGCCCGGGTACTGGATGTAGAAATTTCAACTGCGGTTCTGCGCACACCGGCGCACCCGCCCGCTCCCGCAGGGGGCCAGCCCCACAGGCCGGAGGGCATTGGAGGGGGCGCCCGCCCTCCGCGCGGCACCGGCGGCCGTCGTTTGCAAGGTTCGCCACACACACGTGACCAGGGACGCCCGCCCTTTGGCAGCGGAAGGGCGTTTGCGCAGCTTATGCTTGATTCGGGCCCACCAGTCAGCTCTCGTTCGGGAGGTTCACAATGGCAACGCCACGAGTACTCGTCGTGCCCGGAGGCACCAGCGCCGGAGCCGCCGCCCTGGCGAACGCGTCCCTGCACAAACTGGTCGAACTCCACCAGGAGCGCCAAGAGGACCCCTCCCATCCGGCCCCCCGCACCATCGTCGTCCTGCGCGACCCCGACCAGGTCCCGCCCTCTACCCTGCGCGCCGCCGCAGTGGCGCCCTCCGAGGCGTTCCCCGCCGACGAGTACCCCGACATCGCCGCGCACGTCGACGACCCCGGGTTCTTCGACGGCATCGACCTGGTCATCCCCACCTCGGGCTCAAGCGCCGGAAGCCCCCGCCTGGTCGGCATCTCCACCGACGCACTGGTCGCCTCCGCCAAGGCCACCGAGGCCGCGCTGTCCGGCCCCGGCAGATGGATCCTCGCCCTGCCCACCCACCACATAGCGGGCGCGATGGTGCTGGTGCGCTCGGCAGTCGCCGGCACCGACCCCCAGATCGTCGACTGCACCAACGGCTTCGACCCCCGCGACCTGCTGCCCGCTGTCGAAGGCGCCACCCGGGACGGGGCCGCCGGCTACCTGGCGGTCGTGCCCACCCAGCTCTCCGCGTGCCTGGACGCCGGGGACGAGGTCGTCGCCGCCCTGAGGGGCCTGTCCGCGATCCTCGTCGGCGGGGCCGCGACGAACCACCTGCTGCTCGAGCGCGCCAAGGGCATGGGCCTGCCCGTCGTCACCAGCTACGGGATGACCGAGACCTGCGGCGGCTGCGTCTACGACGGCGTCCCCCTGCCGGGCACGACCGTGCGCGCCATCGACCAGGGCATCCACATGCGCCTCGCCATCGCGGGCGACACCCTGATGACGCGCTACCTCACCGGCGACCAGCCCTTCTTCGAGGAGTGCGGCCACCGCTGGCTCATCACCGCCGACATCGGGATCATCCTCGCCTCCGGGCTGGTCGAGGTGCGCGGCCGGGCCGACGACGTCATCGTCTCCGGCGGCCTCTCCATCGCGCCCGCGCCCATCCGCAGGTGCATCAGGCAGCTCGACGAGGCGTCCGACGCGTGGATCATGCCCACCGACGACACCAAGTGGGGGCAGGTCGTCACCGCGCTCATCGTGCCGCGCGAGGCCCCCATCGACGCCACCGCAATGGCGAGCCTGGGGCAGCGCATCCGCGACCACGTCGCCTCCACCCTCGGGCGCATGCAGGCGCCGCGCCGCGTCGTCGCCGTCGACTCCCTGCCCTACCTGGGCTTCGACAAGGTGGACCGGGCCGCCGCCGCCTCCCTCGCCTCCTCCCTGGCGGGCACCGACCGCGACTGGCGCAGGTAACCGGGGGCGCAGGAATCCGGCCGCACAGCGGCGGTCGGGGCAGCACCGAGGGATCCGGGAACCGCCGCACCGCGCTGGGAGCCACGGCCACCCGGGCGGACGGACCGGTTGGAGGAGCAGCGCGGCCCCGCCCGCGCCGCGCCGAGGGGGCCCCACTACACTGGCGCGCATGGCAACCGTTCACGACTGGGTCGAAGGCGCGCGCGTGCGCACACTGCCCGCAGCGGCGGCGCCCGTCATCGTGGGGACGGCGGCGGCATGGCACCTGGGCGCCCGTGAGCCCCTGCGGGCCCTCCTGGCGCTCGTCGTGGCCCTGGCGCTGCAAGTGGGCGTCAACTACGCCAACGACTACTCCGACGGCATCCGGGGCACCGACGACGACCGCCAGGGGCCGGCGCGCCTGACCGGAGGGGGCCTGGCCCGGCCCCGGACCGTGCTCATGGCCGCGCTGGGGTGCTTCGCGGCCGCGGGCGCCGCCGGAGTCGCCCTGGTGGCGCTCTCCGGCGCGTGGCCCCTGCTGGTGGTCGGCTGCGCCGCCGTCGCGGCCGCCTGGTTCTACACGGGGGGGCCGCGCCCCTACGCGTACACGGGGGTCGGGCTGTCCGAGGCGATGGTCTTCGTCTTCTTCGGACTGGTCGCCTGCGTGGGCACCGCCTGGACGCAGGCGGCCAGCGCCCCCTGGTGGCTGTGGACGAGCGCCAGCGCCCTCGGCCTGCTCTCCATCGCGCTCCTGATGGCCAACAACATCCGGGACATCCCCACCGACCGCGCCACTGGCAAGCGCACACTCGCCGTCCGCCTCGGCGACCCGGCATCGCGCTGGGTCTACGCGGTGTGCGCCGTGGCCCCCGTCCCGGCGATGGGCGCCCTGTCCACCGGACTGGGACTGGCGTGGCAGTCGACCGCCGCCCTCGTCGCCGCCTGCTGCGCCTGGTCCTTCCTGGTGATCGCCCCCGTCGCCACCGGGGCGGCGGGCCGGGCGCTCATACCTGTGCTGCGCAGCACCGGCCTCTACACGCTGAGCTGGGCCCTGCTGGCCGCCATCGCCCTGCTGGGCGCGCGCTGAACCGCCCGCCGCCGCTCAGCGCGCCCCCAGGCGGGCCTCGCCCGCCTCGTGCCACCAATCGATCCCCACGACGAGGGCCGCGATGGCCGCGTACGCCAGCAGGACCCCGGCCACGCGCCCACTGGCGATCCAGGGCGTGGCCATGCCGATCCCCACCGCGGACATCCCCTGCATCGCCAAGTCGTTCATCGCCACGCCGCGCCCCGTCTGCCCGGGCGCCACAGTGGCCAGGACAGTGCTGTACACGGGGCTGAACAGCATGCCGTACCCGGCGTAGACCATCGTCATCGAGGCGATGAGCACCCACGTCCCCGCGTCCATGCAGGAGGCCATGAGCACCGCGCCCGCGCCGATCGCGGCGACGCTCAGCCGAACGGCCGCGCCCCGGCCGATGCGGTCCACCACCGCCGCGGAAGCCACCGCCGAGGCCAGGGCGACCAGGTAGGCGGGCATCAGCATCAAGGAGACGCCGGAGGCGTCCATGCCGTAGTAGTCCTGGCCGATCCTGGCCGCGATGGGGGCGATCGCGAAAGCCAGGGTGTAGGGCAGCAGGATCAGGCTGATCGCGCGCAGCCACCGCGCGTTGGTGAAGAACGACCTGGTGATGAAGGGCTCGCGCGCCCGGCCGATGTGCGCCCAGAAGACCGCGATGAGGGCGGCCAGCACCACCAGGAGCGGCCAGGACCGGTTCGACGCCGCGACGGTCAGCGTCAGGGCGCAGCAGCTGAACACCGCGAGCCCGAAGACGTCGACGCGCCCCGGGCGCGACCGGGCCGGGACGCGCCGGCCCATGACCGGGACGCACGCCAGGCCGATCAGGGGGACGAGCAGGAGGAGGACCCAGTTCACCCGGGCCAGCCACCCGCCGACGACCAGCCCGATGGCGGTGGCCCCCTGGAAGGCCGCGGCCATGAGGCCCACGTAGAGGGCGCGGCGGCGCGGATCCGTGATGGACGTCGCCAGGATCATGTACACCGAGGCGGCCGCCTGGCACCCAAGGATCTGCAGGGCGCGCGCCACGATCACCCCCCACAGCGACGACGAGGCCACCAGGCCCAGCAGCGACCCCGCTGCGATGAGGACCGCCCCGGCGTCGACGATGCGCCGGAGCGGGATGAAGTCGCCCAAGGAGCCGTAGAGGAAGCAGGCGACCCCCAGGACGATGCCGGGGACAGCGGTGATCAGGGCCACCGAGTCGCCCGCGCCGATGGCGTCGCCGATCTGCAGGTACACCAGGTTGAAGCCCTGGAGCGTGATCGTGCCCGCGATGTAGATGCCCAGCAGCGGCAGCAGGACGCGGGCGGGGCCGGTGGCGTAAACGCCGTCGTCGGAAGTGGGATTGCGCATCAGCAATGATAAACACAGTCCGCGCCCGCGCATCCGCAGCCGAACGCCGGCCCCCGGGTGGGACCGGACACAAGGCCCGGGAGCCGGGGCACAAGGCCCAGGGGGCCGGGGCCCTCCGGCGGCGGCCGGGCGCTCGCCTACCGGGCCCCGAGGACGCGCTCCACCCTTTCGGCGAACCCCGCGAGGAAGCGCTCCGCGTCGACCCGGACGGCGGCCCGCGTGCGCTTATCGGACTCCGCCAGGCCCTCGAGGGAGCCGATGGTCCTCCCCCTGGTCGGCCCGGCGAGGTCGACCCGCAGGTTGATGGGGAGGACCCCCACCAGCGACTCGTCCGCCGCGACCGCCACCGCGAGGGGGTCGTGCAGCCCGCAGCCCGCGATCCCGACCTCGCTGGCCTCGGAATCGATGTAGTAGTCGGTCATGTCGGCGAACGCCGTCCCCGCGGCGGTGCCCAGCCGCCTCCACCGCGCGGTCGCCGCTTTGGTGAGCAGGGTCTGGTGCGTGACGTCCAGGCCCACCATGGTCACGCGCCCGCGCCTCAGCAGCGCGTCGGAGGCCTCCGGGTCCTGGCTGACGTTCGCCTCGGACCACGGCGTCGTGTTGCCCCTGGTGGTCAGGGCGCCGCCCATCATCACGACGCGCAGCCGGTCCGCCAGGGAGGGGTCGGCCTCGAACGCCGCCGCGATGTTCGTCGACGACCCCGTGGGCACGTACACGAGGTCCGCGCCGTGGCGCCGCGCGGACTCGACGATGAAGTCCACGGCCCCGCCCTGCTCCGCCGGGCGCGGCGAATCGGGGATCCGCACCCCGCCGAGGCCGTTGTCGCCGTGGATGCGCCGCACCAGGGGGGACGGCTCGAAGGAATCGGCGCACGAGGCGCAGGCCTGCCCGGCGAACACCGGGATGTCCGTGCGGCCCAGCAGCGCCAGGACCGCCAGCGAGTTGCGCACGGCCAGCTCGGTCGTGACATTGCCGTAGGTGCAGGTGACGCCGATGAGCTCGAGCTCGGGGCTCCCCAGCGCGTAGGCGATGGCCAGGGCGTCGTCGATGCCCGTGTCCAAGTCGAGGATGAGTTTCGCTGCCATGGCGTTTCCTTCCGATCGGGGCTCCCAGGCGTCCACCATATCGGGCGCGCCGGGGGCGCGGGGCCCGGCCGGGACGGCGTCGGCGCTAAGAGGGCTGACGGGCGCGCCCGCCCCCGCCCGCGCGTGCGACAATTGGGCCACCCGATCACCCCAGCGAAGGGAGCACCATGGGACGCGTCATCGTCGTCGGATCCATCAACCAGGACATCACCGTCACCGTCGAACGGTTCGCAGAACCCGGGGAGACCCTGTCGGGCTCCGGCGTCGCCTACACCCTGGGCGGCAAAGGCGCCAACCAGGCGGCGGCAGCGGCCCACAGCGGCGCCCGCACCCTGTTCATCGGGCGCGTCGGCGCGGACCCGGCGGGCCGGGGGCTCCGCGACGAGCTCGCCAGCCACGGAGTCGACACCACTTGGCTCCTGGAGGACCCCACGCCATCGGGGACCGCGCTCATCACCGTCGAGGCGCCCACGGGTCAGAACACAATCATCCTCGACGCCGGGGCCAATGGGCGGGTCGGCGCCGAGCAGGCGCGCGAGGCGGTCGACTTGGGGCGCGACGACGTGGTCGTCCTCCAGGGCGAGATCCCCCCTGCGGCGAACGCCGCCCTGATCCCCTGGGCGCACCGGGCCGGAGCCCGCGTCGTCCTCAACCTCGCGCCCGTGTACGCCATCGACCCGGATGTGCTGGCCTCGGTCGATGTGCTCGTCGTCAACGAGAGCGAGGCCGGGCTGGTCCTGGGCCGTCCCGCGCCCGCCTCGTCCGCCGAGGCGGTGCGCGCCGCCGAGGACCTCAGGGCCCTGGGGATCCCCGAGGTCCTCGTCACCCTCGGGGCCGCCGGCGCGGCTTACGCCTCGCGCACCGGGTCCGCCCACCTCGACGCCGTGGGCGACGGCCCTGTGGTCGACATGACTGGGGCCGGGGACGCTGCCGTCGGCTGCCTGGCGGCGGCGCTGGCGGCGGGCCACTCCTTCGAGGACTCGGTCGGCTGGGGGATGCGGGCGGGCGGGGCCGCCGTCGGGGCGAAGGGGGCCGCGCCCTCCTACGCGGGCATCGAGCCCATCGCCTAGTGCCCGCCTTCAACGGAGCGGGGGCGCGGAGCCCCGGTTCCCACCGCCGGACCTGTCCCCTCTCCCCCTCGATGTCGCACACAAGGGAGGGAATTAGGCAACACAGGACCGCACACAAGGGCGGAATCAAGCCCTTGTGTGCGGTGCGTGTTTCGTAAATCGGGGTCCTTGTGTGCGTAACCCGGGGGGGAGCGCACCCGGGCCGCCGTGGCGCGGGGGCGGGAGCGGCCGTGGCACGGGGCAGGGGCCCGGGCCGCCGGATCCCCGAGCGCCCGTTACGGACCCGCGCGCTCCGGCCCCGTTGCGGACCCGCGCGGCGCCGGG
>ERZ773070.727-NODE-727-length-22694-cov-6.233182_pt1 | contig 22694 bp, 39 predicted proteins | sample MGYA00580618_ERZ773070 | MGnify/ENA primary metagenome ERZ773070 (study PRJEB29015, sample SAMEA2738023) | human oral metagenome | biome: human oral; feature: human-associated habitat; material: dental | place: China | collected 2019 ... | reverse complement strand
TGTATCTTTTCCATCTTCATCTGTAAGCATGATAGATGCTGTTTCCATTTCTTCTAATTCTTCATTTAATTTTTCATCATCCATTTTTATCTACTCCTTTGTATTATATTAATTTATTACATATATAATATATTATTAATGCTATAAAAATATACTATTATTACATATTTAATATATTTTAATGATATTTTTTTAAATATCCTTCTAATATTAGGACTGCTGCTATTTGATCTATTACTTTTCTTTTTTTTCTCTTTTTTAACCCTATTTCATTCATTATGCCCTGTGCTTCTATACTTGTATATCTCTCATCTTGTTCTATTACTTCTATACCAAACTTACACTTAATTTTATGTATTAATTTTCTTGTTTTTTCTACTCTTTCTCCGAGCAGTCCCGATTTTCATTATATGGCATCCCTATAATTATTTTTTCTGGATTATATTCTGATATAATCTGTTCTAATTCTTTTAGAATAATCTTATCTTTTGCTCTTTGTTCATCCATATTTTCTGTAATATTTTTAAGTTTTGTTTCTATTGTTTTAAGTCCATAACATGTAATCCCGAAGCTCATCTGTTATTGCAATACCTGTTCTTGTATTACCATAATCTATAGCAATTATCCTCATATTTTAATCAAGCTCCAAATATTTTTTTATCATTTGTTCTAATAATTCATCTCTTTCAATTTTAGTTATTAGACTTCTTGCATCTTTATGGCTTGTTATATATATTGGATCTCCTGATAATATATAACCTACTAATTGATTTACTGGATTATATCCATTTTCTATAAGTATGGCATATACTTCTTTTATTATTTGTTTAGTGTTTTTTTCTCTTTCTTCTTTTTCCATCTCTGTATTATAATTCATTGTTTTATCTGATATCATAAATTCCTCCTTTATCTTTAAAGAATTTTTATCTCACTTTTACCTCTATTTAGATCATCTTCTAAATAATCTTCTAGTTTTCTACATATGTATTCTAAATTACCTTTATTATATTCTTTTACTACTATATTTAATCTTGGTATTATATATGTAGGTTCTACTTCTTCTTTTTTTGTTTTTTCTTTAGTCTTCTTTTTAGGTTTTTCTTTTTTGTCTTTATCTTCTTTTTTAGATTCTACTATCTCTTCTAAATTTTCTACATTATCTAAATTATCTTCTAAATCTTCTTTATCTTTTTTATTATCTATCTCATCAAAAATATCTAGATCATCATCTTCTTCATCTTCTACTTTTTTTAGCATTTCTAAATATTCTTTTTTAAATACTCCTGTATCTGTTTGTACAAGTTTTATATTCTCAACATTTTCTTTTATATTTTTTAAAACTTCCATATAATCATTTTTTTGTATTATATCATCAGTATTATTTTCTTTTATATTATCTTCAATATTCTTTTTATCATCAAGAATGATTATAAACTTGGGTCCCATATAGCGGACAAAAATATTATCACCTCTTGTTATACTATGTATTTTTTTAGTAACCTCTGTTATTAAAACATTTCCTGCATTTCTAGAAAATTCTTCATTTACTTGTTCTAGATTATCTATTCTAAACATTACTATTTGTGGTTTATTATATTGTTCTAATAACATCTTACCTTCTGTTTGTAGATATTCCATTGTTTTTAATTCTGAAAACTTATCATCTCTTACCATTGTTTCTATTGCTTCTTCATAACTTAATACTTCTATTGTATTTCTTATTGCTTGTTTTAAGTTTTCTAATATTTGTATATCTACATTTTCAAATGCTTTTACTTTTTTTGATTCTATAAGCCAATATCCTATATATTTTCCTTTTGAAGTCATAGGATAAAATATTACCGATTTTATAATATTCTTTCTATTTTCTAAATATGGTAACTCTTCTTCTTGTTTATCTACAGTTATATATTTAAATTCCCTTTTATCTATTGCTTCTTTGAATATATTTAAATTTTGAATATATAATATATCATTTTCCATATTTGGAACCTCAACATCTGATATATTCGTAACTTTTGTAATATATTCTAAACCATTGTAATATACAATTGTCGAATAATCAATGTCCATTTTTTCTATTAAAACCTTATTTAGTTCTTCCATTTTTTCTTTTGAGCTTTTTGAACTTGCAGAAATATTCATAATATCTCTTAATGCAAGTATTCTTGAAAAGCTTTTTTTAGATTTTTTAGCTTGTTCTAAATTCCTATTTGTATGAACATTATATCCTAATAAGAATATTATTATTGTAACCTCTATTGCTATAATAATCATTATAATTATAGGCATATATTTCTCCCTTTACTTAATTGAATTTTGTTATTTCTGGATATATATTTTCTGCTATAAGTTTAAGCTCAGATATGAATTTTTTTGGATATCCTGCTATTTCAAACTTGCAGTGTACTATATTTTCTAAATATTTTTGATATGCTTGTATATCAAATGGCACTGAATATACTTTAACATTATCCTTATTAAATAGTTCTACTCTTTCTTCCATATTTGGGCTATTATACATTGAAAGTCCACCTACCATTAACCTTTTTGTAAGGCCTTTTACTGGAAGTTCCTTATTTAATATTATACTTAATTTAGAATCAGATATTATTCCAAATTCTTTTAATTTTTTTAAATGTATTGTAAGTGGTTGCATTGTAAGTACATCTAATGACTGTACTGTAAATATCTGATTAGAATATGTGTAATATTCTAAATTAGTTTCAAAATCACAATCAATTAATATTAATGTATGATTTTTCCTTAATGTATCTATTACTTGTTTTGAATTAAGTTTATTTGTATCATTTGTTGGAAGTCCTGTATATACTGATAAATTTTTATTTATTTGAACTCCTTCTGCTATACCTTTTTCAAGTTTTATAACAGATAATGTTGCAATCTCTCTTAATCTATCTTCATTATTTGTACACATATAATAATCATTCTTATTTTTTGTTAAATCAACTATTGCTGTATTTATACCTATTGATGAAAATAATATACCTAATGAATTTACTAAAAATGATGTACCGATTTTTACTTGTACCTACAAATGTGAAAACATTATTTGTAATTTGTGGTGTCATATTCATTGTATTATTTGTATTTATATTATTTATTGGTACAAAATTATTTTCTTCTCTTATTTCTTCTACTTGATGTATACTTTCATTTACATTAATTTCATTATTATTTTCTTTTATAACATTTGTATTATTATCTATATTTTCTATAGGTGCTATATTTTGTTCTGGTGTTTCCTCTATTTCTGTAGGAATATCTAGCATATTAAATTGATTTTCATCATTTGAATTAACAGTATTTTGGTTAAAATCTGTTTCAATTTCTACATTATTTTCTTGTTCAAAATGATTGTTTGAATTATTTTGCTCTTCTTGTTGTTTTTGAAATTCTAGCTCTTCTTGTACTTTTCTTTCTTGTTCCATTTGATGCAGCTTATTTGCATCTATATTCATTAAGCTTCTAAATTTTTGATTTTCATTCATCAATACATTTTTTACATTATCTGGAAATCTTGCTATTATATATACAAGTTCAACATCTGAATATTGTTCTGCTATTCTTTCAAATGTTTCTGAATATTTACTTGTATCATTTCCAAGTTTTGCATAATAATTTAAAATATTTTTTAATTCTGTTTTTGCTATTGAATCTTCTTCTGTATCTGCCACAACTTCTGTATCATCAACATTTATTTGATAATATTTCTTTGCATCTTGCTTGTTTTTCGGTTTTTTTATAAACTCACAAATTTTACTAATTTTTCTATCTTTTAATAATAATGCATTAAATATTCCGAATCCTATATATTTTTTCTAAAAACTCTTCTGCAGGTTGTCTATCTGCCTTACAAATTAATATTATAGGCATTGCCATATTTGACTTATTTACTGCAACATCAGTAATTGCATCTAAATTATTTAAAAGATATTGATCTCCTTTATCATTTGATACACTTTCCAATGATTCATCTATTACTATTGCATCATAATCCTTATTTTTTTCTAATTCTTTAACTACTGCATTATAATAGTAAACTTCCTTATATGAAAGAAGTTCATTATACATTATTTGATATTTTGCAACTACTTGCTCTGTGATTTTTTCATTACTTACTGCAAATAATATTTTCATTTAATTAATTCCCCCAACCTTTTATAACAGTTGCAAATATTAAAGGCATTACCTGACATACTGTAAATATTGTTAATACATGAAATCTTATAACTCTACCTTTATTATATAAGCTTCTAGTTTTAAGTCCTATTACTGAATCATATACATAACTTACAATTAAAAGTATTATAAGTACTGGTATACTTATAAGTGATAACATATGTAATGCATATGCTATAGTACCATATATTATTGAATTTCTATATTCATTCTTATATTTCTCAAGTGTTTTTAAACTAGAATCTCTTAATCCTAATAGTCTTGTTCTACTTGTTTCAGGCATTATTTCTACTTTTTGCTTTGCATCTGTCTTATTTTCTTCTGTATTTTTATTTTTTTCTTTACTATCTCCATCTATACTAATATTTTTTGTCTTATTTTCTTCTGTATCATCTTTTGGAGTTATCTTTTGATTACTATTTTGATTGTTTTTTTCTTTCTCTTCCCCATTTATGTTTTTAGGTATAATTTTAGTAGAATTCCATATTTTCTCAATATCTACACTTGTATTTACACTTTTTTTATCCCCTATAATATTTTCTTTTAAAATATCTACATATCCGAGTACTAATATATGCTAGTAATATAACACTTACTAAACATATACTTATAACCATATTCTTTATTTTTTTCTTGTTAAGCTTTTTTCTCATTATACTTCCTATCTATTATTTTTGCTTTTTAAAATTTTTAAGAATATTTTGGAAAAAACCTAGAAACTTAGGCTTTTCTTTTTCTTTTGTTTTATCTTCTATTTCTTCTATCTTTTCTTTATCAAGTTCTTTTTCTTTATTAATTTTTTCTTCTATTTCTTTAAATATCTCTTCCCTACTTATATTTAAAACATCTTCTCCTATATGTTCAGACATTTTGTAATTTGCTTTAGATTTTTTCATGATATTTAAGAGTTCTTCTTTTCTTTCTTCATCCTCACACCAATAATTTAGGTTAAGTACATTAAGCATTTCAAAAGTGTATTCTTCTAAATTATTTTCATAAAGCGGTATGCTATTATCAATATTTACCTCATATTCTGTATCCATAACTTCTTCAAAAAAATCAACAAGTTTTGTTGGTACTTTATGAAGATATATAGGATCCATATTGTGTATAATATAGTCTATTTCTGCATATGCTTTTTTATCTGATGAACTTATGTTGTTCATACATTCCTCCTAAATCATATATTCTTTCTATATATAGCTTTATTATACTTTTAATTGTAGCTTTTTTCAACAAATATATATATTTATTTCATTTTTTTAATATTAGGAAATCTCAGATATATTTTTATATAACATATAATAAAAATAATACAGCTTTTTAAATTATATAGCTGTATTATTAACTTCTATTTTAATTTTCCTTTAACTTTAAGTTTTTATCTTCAAAAATATATTCATAGTCACACATATATTTTACACTATCATTAATATGTGTACTTAATATTAATATTATATCTTTCTTTATACTTTCCAAATATTCTTCAGTTTTTTCCAAGCTTCTTTTATCAAGTGCATTAAATGGTTCGTCTAGTATAAGTACTTTAGGTTTGTGAATAAATGCTTGAATTAATGCCAGCTTTTGTTTTGTTCCTAATGATAAATTTTTATATTTTGTATTCCTAAATTCTTCTATATTATAGAATTCTATCCATTTTTCTATTTCTTCATCTGTTATTTTACTAGACATTTCTTTTAATAACTTTAAGTTTTCTATTAAAGTTAAATGTGATAAAAATTGTGGATTTTCTATTAAAATTCCTGCATCTTGTATATAGTTATTCTTATTTCTTATCTTTACTCCATCTTGAAAAACATCACCAGAGCTTAAAAACATATATCCACATATTGTTTTTAATAAAACTGTCTTACCGTGAGCCATTATATCCTTTTATAAGATAGAAATTTCCAGTTGAAAATTTTAAATTTATATCTTTAAATATTTCATTTTCTCCAAATGCTTTTCTTCCATTCTCTATCCTAATTTCCATAGTTTTTCTCCTATCTTTCTAGTTATATTTAAATATATTATTAAAATTAATGCTATAATAATTAATAAATAATACTCTTTCCCTAAAAATATATTATATATAAATAATTTAGAAACAAATAATATTATTGTAGTTAGTGGTATATTACTTACAAGTATAATAAATGATGTAAATACATAGTTTATTAATAAAAACCATACAATCATTATAATATCATTAATAGAAACAACTTCCACCTTATTTATAATAAATATTGCAAACAATAACATTATTATCCAACAGCAAATACTTTGCAATATATACTTTTGCGAAATTTTTAATACTTTCACTAAATAATCAAACTTACTTTTAGAATGATATCTTACAATTTCTTTCATTCCTTCTGATAAATAACATATATAATTAATAACATTAATTTCTACAACTAAATACATTGATATTACACCAATAATTTTAATAAGATTTATTTGAATTTCTCCATCTTCTAAAATCATACCCAATGTTTTTATATTAGTTATAAAATAAGAAACATTAACCTTACTTTCTTTTTCTATTCCAAATGTATATATTACTATATTAGTTATAAAATATATCAAATATATATTTAAACAAATCAACAATATTTTTATTATTTGTTTTTTCATTAGTTCACCTCATTCTTAGAAAAAATTCTAATAAAAAATATAGGTAAAATATATATTATATAATTTTTTAATATATCTATAATTGTTAAATTTTGATTCTTTCCTATTAAAATAATAGATTCTAAAGGAGCTAAAAATTTAGGTGCATCTTTTATTCCATATATTGTTATTGAAATAATTATTAAATATGCCCAGAATATTAGTATTCCTTTTACATATCCAATCTTTTCCACAACCTCAAGTGATAATATACTTGCTAAAAATGTACTAATGGCTGTTCTTATTATCCCAAAAATTAATATTCCTATATTACTCCCAAACAAACTTCTTAATATACTATTTTCATCAAATAAAGGATTATTTTTATATAAATTATCTATATTATTAAATCCTCCAAATATAAAAGAAATACAAAGAGAAAATATAAAAATACCTACAATATTAATAGTTGCAATAACTGCTAACTTAAATTTTGTATTATTTAACTCTTTATTATAATTATCATTTTTACCTATATTAAATTTTATTAATTTATTCTTTATTTGATAGTATTCATATGTAATAATTGCAAGTAAAATTGGTATATATATTATAATAAATTGTATAAATTGAGAAAATATCCTTCCGTATGTCAAATGAGCTTGCAATAACCTTACTTCTTATCTCATTTATTTCTTCTATACTTTTACCTACCAAATCTTCTTGTACTGAAGAAAAAGTAAGCATTTCAAATATCCCATCTCCTAATAAAAACAATATAAAACATATTGAAATTATTATTATCCATTTCTTCTTACTTAATTTTTTAAACATAATATTCCTTTCACAATATAGTTATTTAAATTAATTACATTATATCTATATATTGAATATTTTCAAATCTTTTTATACAATTTTATACTCTTTTAACCATTTATTTACCAATTTGTAATATTTGAATTTTAAATTTCTTAATATTATCAATAATAATAAAGACATGTTTTTAAGAACATGTCTTTATCATATTTAAGTTAAGCTAATTTAAGTTAAGTTTACTTTTATCTTATCTTCCTAATCTTTTATTATATCACCTATCTTAGTTACATCTCCTGCACCTATTGTTACTATGATATCACCTTGTTTAGCTTCTTTTTTAATATATTCTTTGATTTTTTCGTTTGTATCTAAATATATAGCATTTTTTCCATTTTCTTTTAAAATATTTGTTATTTCTTCAGATGTTATTCCATGCTTATTTACTTCTCTTGATGCATATATTTTTGTTGCAATTACTATATCAAAATTACTTAATGATTTTGCAAAATCTTCCTTATGGTTTATAACCCTTGAATATGTATGTGGTTCAAATATTGCTATTTTTCTGTTTGCTGGTATGTGACTAATACCTTCTGATAATGCTTTTATTTCTGTTGGATGATGTGCATAATCATCATATATTCTAGCTCCATTTACCATTCCCTTATATTCAAATCTTCTACTTGCTCCTGTAAATTCTTCTAATCCTTTTTTAATATACATATATTCTATATTATTCTTATCTGTAACTGCTATTGCCGCTATTGCATTTGCTATATTGGCTTTTCCTGAAATTTTTAGATGTATTTCATCACCCATCTTATTTCCATTCTTATATGGTGTGAATTTTAATATATATTCAGAATTTTCTACATATTCAATATCTTTTGCTTGATATTCTGCCTCATCATTTTCTATACCAAATGTAACCTTTTCTAAATCTTCTCTATTATAGCTTGCATATTCTAAAACTTCTTTTGAATTTTCATCATCTAAGTTTATATATATCTTACCATTTCTTTGGATATTCATTATATATTTTTTAAATGATATTAATATATTTTCTAAAGTCTTAAAATATTCCATATGATCTTGATCTATATTTGTTATAACAGTGCTTTTTGGATAAAAGTTCAAAAAACTATCCTTATACTCACATGATTCAAATATAAACATATCATCTGTTCCAATATTATAATTACTGTTTATTTCTTTTAATAATGCTCCTACTTGTATTGTAGGGTTTAATCCTGCTTTTAAAAATATATTTGAAATCATAGATGTTGTTGTTGTTTTACCATGTGTTCCTGCAACTCCAATACTATTTTTATACTGTCTTATAAGTATTCCTAAAAATTCTGCTCTTTCATATATATCTTTTTCAAGCTTTCTTGCCTCTACAAACTCTTCATCATCTTCTGGTATTGCTGCAGTATATATAATTATATCTGCATCTCTAACTTTTGATATATCATGTCCTATTGTAACATCTATACCTTTTTCTTTAAGTATTTTAACTTGTTTTGATTCTGACTTATCAGATCCTGTTACAATATTACCTTCATCTTCTAACATTTGTGCTATTGCACTCATGCTTATTCCTCCAATACCTATTAAATGATATTTTCTTTGTATATTTTCCATTATATATTCTTCCATTATCTTCCCCTTTAATCTCTTGTAAGTTGTTCTGCTTCTAATATATCTAATCCTGTTATCTCTTTAAAACTTGCAACAACCCCTTTTCTTATAATTATATCACCGATTAGAATTAACAGTTAGAGTATCTGGAACATTTCCACCTCTTTTTTCAAATTGTTTTTTTAAATCATCTACTCTTTGTCTTTCTTCTGTTAATATATTATCTTTACTTGTGCCTTTTTTTTCAGTATATACCTGCATTATTATTGTTTTTGCCTCTGATAATAAGTAATCTTCATTACCTTTTTTAGATTGTTTATCTACTTTTACTCCTAAACTTCCTCCGATTTGTATTTACATATATAACAATACTTGTAAGCATAAGTAATATAACCACTGTTATTACAAGTGATATAAGTGTTATACCTTTTCTTTTACTATTTTTCTTATTATTTCTTTTCATACTAGTACCTTTCTACTATGGCCTTGTAATCTTTACCATCTTTTGTATAATTTATGCCTATATCTGTCCTTATATCATATTCTACATTTTTTATCCCTATATTTATCTTATTCTTTTCTTGTTTATCTTCATTATATCTGAAAAGCTTTTCTTCAAGCTTTGTTTTAAATGTAGTAGCAGTAAGATTTTTAATATTCTCATTTGCAATTATCTCAAAACTAAGTACTTTTAATACATCTTCTATATCTTGTCTTTCTTTTTTATTCACACCCATCTTACTACTTGCTATTATACCATTATTAGATATAATCGGTGGTAATGTTATAGAAAGTATTATTAAAAATAGTATAATCATTGTAACTAATACTAAAAATGTTATACCTTCTCTTTTTTTTAGTCTATTAACATATTTTTTTAAGGTAATATCATTTTTTTCTACATTATTCTCTAATTCCATTTAATATTCCTTTCCCAAATATATCTTTTATTTTCTTATTATATATTTCTTTATTTGTTTTTATTTTATCATATATAATAATATTCCATTCTCCTGATATTTTTTTTACTTCTAACTTGTTTGTTATTATCTTTCTTGTTACAATTTCTGACTTTATCTTGTTTGCAAATTCTGTCATTGTTAAAGTATTTTCTTGTTCTAATAGGTATGTTCCGAAATGATACTATTCTTTCTTCTAAGTTTCTTTCATTTAAATTATTTTCTACTTCTCTTGTATTTTTAACAACCTTATTATTTTCTGAAATAACTGTATATATAGCTATACTTGAAAGTAATCCAAGTACAATTACTGTGATTATAAGGGTTACCATTGTAACACCATTTCTTTTTTTCATATCTTTTTACCAATCCATTTCTTTATCTGTTGTACCAAAATTTATATTTTGTAATGTAAATACCCCTACCTTGTTTATACTAGCAAGTGGCTTTCCTACTTCTCCTGCCTTACTACTTCCTATATATGGTATATTTGTAATCATATTTACTATTATTGTTGAATCATTTGTATAACTTCTTATATAATCTGGTTTTTTAGAAAGTTTTGTTTCATCTATAGTCTTAAAATTTTCTGCATTCATAAACTCATTTCTAATGCTTCTCATCCTCTTATTACTTCCATCTCTTCCGTCTAATATATCCACCATTATTATTTGTATTTATCTGATTTATCGCTTGATTATAACTAGATCTAAATTCATTTGTAAATGTTCTTTCATCAAATGTCATCTCTTTTACCGGAAGCTCTCCATTTAAAAGATAATATGCATCTATCTCATTCTTATACCACATCATTGCTGTTTCCAAATCTGCTATCTTCTTATTTAATACTTGATTACCTACAAGTGTTGTTGCTCCACCTATTATTATTGTCATAATAATTATTGTTACAACAAGTACTGTCATTGTAATACCTTTTTTCTTTTTTAAGTATAATCTTCTCATATTTTCTCCTAAATTATAATACTACTATAATTAGTATAATATATTTTTAACACTTAAATTGCAATAATATTAACATTTTTAATACATAACAAAATAGAAATAACTTTAAAAAATACTTAATGGATTAATATAGTTTCCTAAATATTTTACCCCTAAATGTAAGTGTGAGCCTGTTGTAAGTCCATTTGTATATCTACCTGTACTGTCAATATATGGACCTTTAGAAATATATTTAGGACCAACTTTTGCTATAATGTCCCCTGTATTTACAAACATTCCTTTTTCTAATAATCCTTCTGGTTCTAAATGTGTATACATATATTCATAATCTCCAGATTTTAATATTAATGTATAACCATATGCTCCTTTAAATCCTGAATATGATATTACTCCTGATGATATAGCATATAATTTTTCTCCTTGTGAAAGACCTATATCAATACCAGAATGAAAACTTGTCTTTTTAGTAACTGGATTTACCCTTATACCATATCCTGAAGTTATTCTACCCTTCTTTTTATCTACAGGCCATATTCTTTTACCATCTTCTATAACAATATCCAGCTTATTATTATCATTAACAACATTATTAGAATCTACTATACTTCCTGTATATATTACACCAACTGTAATAATTATTCCAATAATTACAATCCCCCTTTTAATAAAATTCCCATCATTTTTATTAAAAAGTATCATATATCTCCTTTTATCTAATGCATAATAATATATATTAATATATTTGTCAATACATACCAAAAATACATCCAAACATTTCTGTTTGAATGTATCTTTGTTAAATTTAATTGTTCAAGATTTCTTTAATTTTATCATTTTTTTGCGATAAAAATTTGATAAAATCATCTTTTATTGCTTTTGGAACCATCCCTGGATCTCTCTCAAGTTTATTTAATATTTGCCAAATTGTTTTTCCTTTTGAAGTTTCTTCAATAAACCAAATACATAAACTCCCTATATAAGTTGTTTCCATTATTGTTTCTCCAGCAAGTCCTGATGGATGTCCGCATCCATCATATCTTTCACAATGCTCACGTATGATACCTACCACTACTGGGGTATCATATTCTTCCATATATTTTCTAGAAAGAATTTCAACCCCCTTTGTTGGATATTCTCTATATTCTAGAATTTCTTCAGGAGCTAATTGCTCATTGTTTTTTAGTTTTTGAATTATTTTTTGTGGTAGTCCAATGTAACCTACCTTATGCAATTCTGTCCCTATACAAATTTTCCGTATCAGACTTTTTTCAAGTCCTTTGAACTTGGAAAATTCTTCAGCAATTTTTGAAGCTTTCTGTGCTTCTTCGTATTCCTTTTTGAAATTTCTTTCGAAAAAAACTGTTAGATTAAACATAAATATCATTCCTTTCTCTTCTCCCGATCTAAGTTAGCACCAGGAAATATAATATTATTTTTTTATTCTTTTCACCATTATATTAACATAAGAAGTTTAAAAAAGCAAGTGTTTTTTACTTGCTTTTACTTTTAATTATTATTGGAATATATCGTAGAAATTTTTAAAAGTATATCCTTCTTTTTTTAGTCTACGTATTATTTCTCTTGCTGTTTCTGGTGTTGCTTTTTTATCACTCGCATCATGCATTAAAACTACAAGTGCTGTTTCACCTTTTCTTGTTTCTTCAAATTTCTTTAACTGTTCTTCTGTTGTTTTCTTACCTTCTGCATCTCCTGTAAGTGTATTCCAGTCAATATTAGCAATACCTTTACTCTTTAATACTTCTTTTATTTCTTTTTTTATCTTACTATATCTTCCGTCCAAATGATCCGTCCTGGAAATCTTAATAAGTATGTATTATAGTCATTTCCGAATAACCTTTTTTATTTCTGCTTCTGTATCATTATATTCTTCTAATAATGCATCTACACTTGCATATATCTTAGAATACTTATGTGTATAGCTATGGTTTGCTATATAGTGTCCTTCATCATATGCTCTTTTTAAATATTCTGGATGTGCTTTTACATTCATTCCCATTACAAAAAATGTTGCTAGTACTCCTTCTTCTTTTAACATATCTAATACTTTAGGAGTTATATTACTAGATGGTCCATCATCAAATGTTATATATGCTACTTTTTCTTTTTTAGCATATATATCTACTATCTTACTTTGTGGATCTTGTATAGCTTTAGGTACTTTTTTTAAGTTTGGAGTTAAACTTGCTTGTCCTGTATCTGGATTTGTATTATTTTCATTTTGTGTTTGTTCATTTTGCTTCTTTTTTTCTTCTTCTTCTTTTTTCTGAAGTAGTTCTGCCTCTTTTTTTACTCTTTCAGCATTAGCTTTTTCTTTTTCCATATTCATATTACTAATATATATCATAGCACCTGCAAATAATAATATTCCTATTGAAAAAATTATTATAATATAATATATTTTGTATTCTTTATGATTATTATGTCTTCTTTTAGCCCTACTTTTTACAGTGTATAAGTCATTAGAACTATTATCTTCATATAATCCTCTATATATGTCTTCTTCCATACCCCTTAGTTAATCCTTTCCTTTTCATATTTATCTTTTTAATTATTATTAATACATATAAGTTTAAATCCTACATAATCTGATGCAATTAATTCAAATTTTATTCCATTATATTCTGATATCAAATTATCATTATTTATTATCCCATGTAAGTGTCCATAATAGCAATATTTTATTCCTTCTTTTTCTAAAGTTTTTAAAATATCATTTTCACTTCCGAAGATCTTTTCCGAAGATCTTTTTCTATATATTCTTTTGTCACTACTGGATAATGAAATATAGCTATTTTCCTAATTATATTAATATTTTCTTTATCTTTTTTTTCTTCTATTTTCTTTTTCATATCAACAATAGAAGTATTTAAACGTATATTTTCTTTTCTAATATGTTTAAATTCCTCTATATTTTTTATTTCCCAGCCTCTTGTTCCACAAAAAGCTATATCTTCTATTATATATGAATTATTATATAGGAAGTCAATATTTCTTATTCCGTTTTTTTCTAAAAATTCCCTATTTTTTTTAAGACTTGACCACCAATAATCATGATTTCCTTTTAATAATATCTTTTTACCTGGTAATTTATCTATATATTTAAAATCTTCTAAAGCCTCTTCTAGGTTCATAGCCCAAGAAAAATCTCCTGCTAAAAATACTGTATCTTCTTCTTTTACTGTATTTTCCCAGTTCTTTTTTATTTTTTCTGTATGATTTTCCCATGTATTTCCAAATATATCCATTGGCTTATCTACCCCGAATGATAGATGAAGATCTCCTATAATATATATCATAAATTTATCCTTTTCTAGTTAATAATTAAAATTTTTTATTATTTCTACTACCTATAGCTAAATTAGGCCTTGCATCTAAATCGTTTTCTGCAAAAATATTGTTAATATAGTTATAATATCCGCTGTACTGCTATCATTCCTGCATTATCTGTACATAATCTAAGTGGTGGATAATATACTTCTATATTTTCTTTCTTAAGTTCATCAAGCCTTTTTCTTATATATGTATTTGCAGATACACCTCCTGCTACTACTAAATTTGTCCTATTTTTTTCTTTTAATACTTTTCTTATTTTATCTATTAAAACATCTGCAATTACCTTCTGAAAACTTGCACATAAATCTTCTTTAATAATCTCTTCTTTAGAATTATGCACCAAATTTATAATAGCTGTTTTTATTCCACTAAAACTAAAATTGAAACCTTCTACTTTAGGATATGGTATTTTAGATATATATGTTTCGTTTCCGAAGTTTTGCAAGCTTATCTACTTTAGGACCTCCTGGATACCCGAAGTCCTACAACTCTTGCAACCTTATCAAATGCTTCTCCTACTGCATCATCCATTGTTCTTCCTATTATATCATATTTAGTATAGTCTTTTACATCTACTAAATGTGTATGTCCGGCCTGAGATTATAAGTGATATAAACGGGGGAGTAAGATCTTTAAATTCTATATAATTTGCAGATATATGTCCTTCTAAATGATTTACTGGTATTATTTTCTTATTATATGCATATCCGAAGTCCTTTTGCATATGATACTCCTACAAGTAATGCTCCTACTAAACCTGGACCTTCTGTTACTGCAATCCCATCAATATCTTCTATAGTTAATTTTGCCTCTTTAAATGCTTTTTCTACAACATGACTTATAGCCTCAACATGCATTCTTGAGGCTATTTCTGGTACAACTCCACCGATATTTCTCATGTTCATCTATTTGTGAGTTTATTATATTTGTTAAAAGCTCTCTACCATTTTTAACAATTGCTACAGAAGTTTCATCACAACTTGTTTCTATTCCTAATATATATATATCTTTATTATTAGCACTTTTCATTTTATTTTATACAACTTTCCCTTAAAGCTAGTTTTAATTATATTTATTCATTATTTCTATTATTTCTTCTTTTGAATGAACACCTGATACTCTTTTTTGTTCTTTACCATCTTTGTAATATATCATAGTTGGTACAGATCTTATACCATCCATCATTGCTTCTTCTTCAAACTTATCTATATCAACTTTTATTATTTCAAGTTCATTATCTTCTGCTGATAATTCTTCTAGTATTGGTGAAAGCATTTTACATGGCATACACCATGTTGCAAAATAATCTACTAATACTCTTTTACCTTTTTTTAATTCTTTTAAATTTTCTTCTTCTCCTAATATTTTTAACATATTTCACCTCTTATTTTTATTTTATCTTGTTTTTTTAATTATTTTATTTTTATTATTCCTATTTTTATTATTTTATTTCATTATATAATGCTTTTAATTTTTCTGAATTTTGGAATCCATATACTGATTTATATGTTTTCTTATCTTTTATTAAAATAACTGTTGGCATAACTCTTATACCATATTCTATAGCTGTATTTTTATATTTATCTACATCTATCTTATATATCTTAACTCCTTGTTCTAATGCCTTTGCTATTTCTGGCTTCATAAGTTTACAAGGTTCACACCATGTTGCATGAAAATCTATAATCATATTTTCATTTTTTTCTAATTTTTCTTTTAAGATTTCTGGTGTAATTTCTATATCACTATTTGCCTTTTCTATTTTTTCTGTTTCTTCTTTACTATAACCTGTTTTAGCTGTATTAACATTTGTTATATCTTTTCCTGCTATTGTTTCTTGTTTTGATTTATTCATATTATTATTAACAACTGCCAAAATTATTACAATTATTATTATTAAAATTATTACAATTGCAGAAACTACACTCTCCTTTACTGGTGTTTTTGTTTCCTGTTTTCTTTTGTCCATCTTTATTTTCTCCTTATCATTTTACTCTTATTATATTATTATATTTTTGTTTGTGCAAATATTATCATCATTCCTGAAAGCATCATGTATAATCCCATTATTACCATTATTATTCCTGATACTTTATTTATCTTATCATAATTTTTCTTTATTGCCTTAAATGTATCTTTTAATTTTGTTATAAACATTGTGGCTAAAAGCATTGGTATTACTATTCCCATTGCATATATAAAAAGTAGGAATCCGACCTTCTAATACTGTACTTGTATTTAATGCACTATTCATTGCAAATGCTAAATATGCTCCTGAACATGGACTCCATGTAAGTGCAAAAAATATTCCAAATAATAATGCTTTTATTCTTGTTAAATTAGTATCACTACTATCTACATCAAACTTATATTCCTTATTTAATACATCTATTTTTATTATTCCTAAATAATTTATACCCATAAGTATTACTAAAATACCAAATGCTATGTTTAAATATGGCATATATTTTCCTACAAGTGTTCCAAAACTACTTGCAAGTATTCCGAAGAACCACAAAGGTTATAACAAATCCTGACATAAATAGAAATATATTTATATATTTTTTAACATCTAATATGCTTGTATTTCCTTCTTCCTTTTTTTTGCCTATATTATTAGTATTTCCTTCTCCGCAACAAATATCCGTATAAGTATTGGTATTACTGGTAATATACAAGGCGATATATAGTTTAAAAGCCCTGCTATAAACATTTGTAAATATATCATTTTATTTTATCCTTCCTTTAAGTTATAATAATTATAATACAACATTTATCATTTCTAAAACTTTCTTTTTTAAATCACTATTTTCTTTTTTCTCAAGTTTTGGATCATCTTCTAAAATTTCCATCGCATCTATTTGTGCATATGTAAGAATTTTCATATCTTCAAATATATTTGCTATTTTAAAATCAGGGATCCCATGTTGTTTTGTACCAAAAAGGTCTCCTGTACCTCTAAGTTCTAAATCTTTTTCAGATATTAAAAATCCATTAGATGTTTCTTTCATTATCTTTGCTCTTTCTAAAGATATTTTCCCTTTTGTCATTAATTTTAATATACAATATGATTCATAAGGTCCTCTTCCTATTCTTCCTCTTAATTGATGTAACTGTGCAAGGCCAAATCTTTCTGCATTTTCTATAATCATAACACTAGCATTTGGAACATTTATCCCTACTTCTATTACAGTTGTAGATATTAAAATATTGATTTCTCCATTTTTAAACTTATTCATTATTTCCTGTTTTTCTTTTTCTTTCATCTTCCCATGTATACAAACAACATTATAATTTTTAAACCTATTTGTATAATTTTCTAATACTTCTTCTGTTGATCTAAGGTCAGATGTATCACTTTGTTCTACAAGTGGACATACTACATATACTTGCCTTCCTTTTTGTAATTCTTGTTCTGTAAACTTATATATTTTTTCTTCATTATTATAGTCTGTATATGTTGTTTTTATCTCTTTTCTCCCTTTTGGAAGCTCATCTATAATAGATATATCTAAATCTCCATATAATATTAATCCTAATGTTCTTGGTATAGGTGTTGCAGACATTACTATTGTATTTACTGCTTTACCTTTTGCAATTATTTTTTCTCTTTGTCTTACTCCAAACCTATGTTGTTCATCTGTTACAACAAGTCCTAAATTTTTAAACACAACATTTTCTTCTAATATTGCATGTGTACCTATAAGAATATCTATTGTTCCGGTCATTTAACCCTTTTAATATATTTTCTTTTTCTTTTTTTCTCATTCCACTTTTTAATATCTGAATATTAATATTATATTTTTCTAAAATCTGTTTAAAACTTTCTACATGCTGGTCTGCAAGTATTGCAGTAGGTACCATTACTGCAACTTGATATCCAGATTTTACTGCCTTATATGCTGTAAGTATTGTAACTATAGTTTTTCCGTGATCCTACATCACCTTGTATAAGTCTTTCTGTTACAAGTTCTCTTTCTAAATCTCTTTCAAGTTCTTCTAATGTTCTTAATTGTGCACCTGTAAGTTTAAATGGAAGCTCATCTATAATCATACTTAAACTTATATCATCTCTAAATGCAATTCCTTTTTCTCTTTTAGTTTCACCTTTTATATATAATAATGCAGTTTGAACTTTTAAAAATTCTTCATATACTAAAGTTTCTCTTGCTTTTAATTTTTTTTCTTCATTTTTAGGCATATGTATATTATATAATGCATCTACAATATCTAAAAGATCTCTTTTCTTCTTATACTTTTTTGGTACTATATCTATAATATCAAATGTGTCAATACTTTTTAAAACTTCAAATATTACTTTTCTCATAAAATTTTGTGTAATATTTTTAGTAAGTCCATATATTGGATAAAACTTTAATTTTTCTTCTAATTCTTTTGTTTTAAACATAAGAATATCATCAAGTCCATCATTATATATGTCAAAATCAAAAAGCTCAGTAAATTCAGGAGTCTGTATTGTATAATTTCCAAATGCTCCTTTTAACTTCCCATATAATAAGTAAGTATGTGATTTTTTTATCATTTTTTGAATATAATTATTATTATACCATACTGCTTCTATTTTTCCGTCCGTTCTATTTCAAATACAACTTTTTGTATTGTCATTTTACCTTTTAGCCTTATGCTTTTAACATCTGATATAGCAAGACCTATAATTTGAACTGTATTTTCATTATATAGGTCTTTAAATCTATCAATATTTCTTCTATCTTCATATTCCCTTGGGTAATATGTTAACATATCATATATATTATATATTCCGGAGTTTGTTTAAATATTTTGCCATTTTTTCACCGAACTCCTTTTATATATTGTATATTATTATTAAGTAATTTTTCCATATTCTTTTTTATTCTATTATTGTTTTTCTCTTGCTTTTACTATAACCCTATTTACACTATCATCTGTACATGTAATTAAAGTTATTTCCCTTTTCCCATCTGTTTTTTGTGATGTTGCTGAAACATTTTCAGGTTCTACAACATACATATCATATATTTCATATTCTACTGTTTTTCCTGTAACATCTGTTACTTTTATTATATCTCCATTTACAAGTGTTGGTACTTTTGAAAAAAACTTAGCATTTCTATAATTATGTCCTACAATACATAAGTTTCCAATTTTATTTGGATCTGGTCCCCAAAACTTTGTTGGTGATAATTTTAATATTTCATCTGTTGTCTTATTTAATATACCATAGCTTAATCCTATTTTTGGTATTTCTATAACACCTATTGTATAATATTTATCTCCTGATTTTGCTGTTTTAGTTGTTTGATTTACAGCTTTTTTATATGCTTGATCTTCTTCTGGCGTCCTTTTATTTGGATCTTCTACAGTTTCTGTTCTACTATCATCTAATACTATCGTTTCCGAATCTTTTGTAAGTTTTACATTTGTATCATCATATTCTTCAATACTAAAATTAATAGAACTTAAAACTTGTTTTGCTTGTTCTTCTTCAACATATTTACTATATTCTGCATATGCATAATATGAAAATAGTATTATTATTAATATAAGCGATATAAAAAAGTTCACTTTATATATAAGTCTTTTTCTTTTTATTTCAGGTGAAACACTATAACTTTCAGACATTAATATTTGATTCATACTTGTTTTTTTTCCTTCCTATTTCTATTATATTTAAATCAATCTATACTATTTAATTATACTATATTTTACCTTTTTTTTCAATCATTAAACATTGATTCTTCGATGTTTATAATGCTAATATTAAATATCTTATTTTTTTAGAAATTGTTCCATCTGTATTTCTTATAAGCCTCATTTCCATACTACGTACATCACCGACTTTCTAATTTTACAATTGCTACTATTACTGCATCTGTTTCTTGAGATTCTGATGGTTGATGCATTTCTACAAGTCCGAAGTCCCATATCTTGTATAAGTTTTTTAAACTTTTCTTGTATTTCATTTACTTGTATTGTATCTTTACCTGTATTTTCTTTTTTTCCATCTAATATATTGCTATCTTTTAAATTTATTCCTATAATATTTTTTTCCTTATCATATTCTGCTTTACCATCAAATTCTTTTGCAAATTCTTCTACTGCTTTTGTTTTTTGATCTACAGATGTTTTTGTAACTTTTATATTATCTAAATTAGGTGCACTTTGTACTTGATCATTAGAATTAAGAGTATTTGTAGTATTATTACTAACTTTTTTAAATATATAATTAATATATACAAAATACCCTACAACTATTATTAATATTAATAGTAATAATATTATTCCTATATTTCCTTTACCTTGTCTTCTTCTTCCATCTGTTGGTCTTTTTTGTGTTCGTTGTTCCATAAACTTTCTCCTTTTAATATATTTTAAGCCATATAATAGAATAATAAATCTATAGCTAAATTATATATTATTGATACTGACTTTTCTATATAATATTAAATATAGTATCATAAATTTAATAATTGTTGTTCAATAATGAATTTACAAGTTAAATACAAATATATCACTAAATAAATGAATAAATATATAAAAAACTGTATAAAATAAATATTTCGTACAGTTTCTCTAATATTAAAATTCTTATTTTACAATTCTTCTGCAAATCCTTTTTGAAGCTTATTAAATATTAACCAGCCTATTACAAGTAGTATAAATGATAATATATACCATATTCCTATATGTTTAAAATCTGGTAAAGTTTGTGTATAAAATATACTTCTATATCCTTCAATTATTGTTGTCATAGGATTTAATTGTACTGCTTTTCTTATAAGCATTCCTGTTGTTGATGTACTATCTAATGTCGATGCTGAATATACAATAGGTGTAGCATAAAACATTAACATTAATATTATTTGTACAAAATGTTCTACATCTCTTACATATACTGTTATTGCAGCAAGTACAAAAGATATTGCAAGTTGTAATACCATTTGAAGAAGTAATATTATTGGAAATATTGCTATATGCCATGTAATACCTTTTCCTCCTCCTATACAAAATGCTAGTATTATTATTGTTGCTATTAGAAAATTTATGGCTCCACTTAATACTACAGAAAGTGGTAATATTTCTCTTGGAAAATATACTTTTTTTACAATATTTGCATTACCTATTATTGTATTTGTTGATTGTATTATTGTTGTTGTAAAAAAACTCCATGGTATTAACCCTACACATACAAATATTAAATAATATGGTTGTTGTTGTTTTAATATATATGGGAATATTAGTGCATATACTGCTATTTGTAATAATGGATTTAAAAATGTCCACATTACACCTAATATAGAGTTTTTATATCTTCCCCTTACTTCTTTTTTTACATTATTTTTTAGAAGCTCTCTATATTTAAAAATTTCTTTTATTAATTTCATTAATGTCTCCTATTTTCTTTATTTGGCTTTTATCTTTTATATTATTTTGTTCCTTCTATATATGCCCTTACAACTTCTGTCTTATCTCCATCCATTTTTATTCTACCTTGATGAAGCCATACTGCTCTTGTACATAATGTTTCTACAGATCCGAAGTGAATGTGTTACAAAAACTATTGTTTTACCTTGTGCTTTAAGTTCATGTAACTTATCAAAACATTTTGTTTGAAAATGTTCATCACCTACAGATAATATTTCATCTATTAATAATATTTCTGCATCTACATTTATTGCTACAGAAAAAGCAAGTCTCATATACATACCAGAAGAATATGTTCTTACTGGGTTATCTATAAACTCCCCGAAGTTCTGAAAATTCTATTATTTTTTCTACTCTTTGATCTATTTCTGATTTTGTAAGCCCAAATATTGAGGCATTAAAATATATATTTTCTCTTCCTGAAAAATCTGGATGAAATCCTGCTCCAAGTTCCAAAAGTGATGTTAATTTTCCATATGTATTTATTATACCTTTATCTGGATATATTATTTTTGTCATTAATTTTAATAATGTTGACTTTCCGAGATCCATTTATTCCTATAAGACCTACAACCTCTCCTTTTTGTATATCAAGGTTTATATCTTTTAAAATTTCTCTTTTTTCTTTTTTCTTATTTCTTCCTAAGAATAATACTCTTTCTTTAAAACTATTTGCTCTATCATAATATACAGTAAAACTTTTACTTACATCTTTTA